>Ga0209036_1000988_pt1 | contig 12248 bp, 7 predicted proteins | sample MarorgKNORR_S2LV_3_FD_188222 | JGI IMG/M metagenome (GOLD analysis project Ga0209036, IMG submission 188222) | Marine microbial communities from the Southern Atlantic Ocean, analyzing organic carbon cycling - DCM_A/KNORR_S2/LV (SPAdes) (version 2) | ecosystem: Environmental > Aquatic > Marine >... | reverse complement strand
AGTAATCGCAGCAGTCAACGTGGTCTTGCCATGGTCAATATGACCCATAGTTCCCACATTCACATGCGGCTTCGTCCGCTCGAACTTCTCCTTGGACATGATTTCTCTCCGGTGTCTTCCTGTTTTCTTTCAATCGATCTTGGTTTAGTTATTAGTGCTAGTTACTCGCCACGAATTCGTTTTACGATTTCTTCAGCGATATTGGGTGGGACTTGTTGATAGTTCTCGAACTGCATTGAGTAGGTAGCCCGACCCTGAGTACGCGAACGCAGGTCGTTAGCGTAACCGAACATCTCCGATAGCGGCACTTGAGCGTCAATTACTTGTGCAGTACCACGATTTTCCATTTGTCCAACACGACCTCTGCGAGCGTTTAAGTCGCCTATCACGTCGCCCATATAGTCCTCAGGCGTCACTACTTCTACCGACATAATCGGTTCAAGAAGAACAGGTCCCGCCGCTCGAGCTGCTTCGCGCATAGCCATTGTGCCAGCAATCTTGAATGCCATTTCCGATGAGTCGACATCGTGGGTTGAGCCATCAATGAGCGATACCTTCACGTCAACCATGGGGAATCCAGCAAGTGGTCCATTATCCATAGAGGACTGTAAGCCAGCGTCTACCGAGCTGATGTATTCCTTAGGGATTACACCGCCCTTAATGGTGTCATCAAAGACATATCCTTCTCCCGCCTCACTCGGCTCAAGATTGATAACAACCACTGCGTACTGACCTGAGCCACCACTTTGTTTAATGTGACGATATTCGAACTTTTGAACCTGTTTGGTAATCGTTTCCCGGTATGCAACTTGAGGCTTTCCGATGGTGGCGTCCACGCGGAACTCTCTCAGCATGCGGTCGACAAGTACTTCTAGGTGAAGTTCACCCATGCCGGAAATGACAGTTTGTCCAGTCTCTTCGTCCGTCTGAACCCGGAAGGTTGGATCTTCTTCGGAAAGCGCTGACAAGGCCTTGCCCAGCTTGTCTTGGTCGCCCTTTGATCGGGGCTCAACGGCAACGTGCACCACTGGTTCGGGGAAGGTGAGTTGTTCAAGAACGATTGGTTGATCAGGTGCGCAGAGCGTATCGCCGGTACGGGTGTTTTTGAGCCCGATACCTGCAACAATGTCGCCGGCTTGAATATCGTCGCGATCTTCACGGTTGTTCGCATGCATCTGCAGGATTCGACCGATTCGCTCTTTGTTTCCGGTAGTGGTGTTAAGCACCTGCCCGCCTTTTTCAAGGCTGCCGCTGTAGACCCGGAAATATACAAGCTTGCCAACGTGCGGATCGGTCATGATCTTGAAGGCAAGTGCTGAGAAGGGCTCGTCGTCCTGTGGCCGACGCTCCAATGTCTCTTCGCCGTTCAGAGTTGTTCCATCGATTGCCGGAATATCAAGTGGAGATGGCAGGTAGCGGGTCACTGCGTCGAGCAACGGTTGTACGCCCTTGTTCTTAAACGCTGTTCCTGTCAACACAGGGACTATTTCGTTTGCGATTGTTCCTCGCCGAATTGCGTCGTGGAGTACGTCTTCTTCGACGTCTTCACCCTCTAGATAGGCCATCATGATGTCCTCATCAACATCGGAAAGGACCTCAAGCAGTTTTGATCGGTACTCCTGGGCTTCAGCTTGCATCTCGTCGGGAATATCGACAATGTCGTAGCTTGCGCCTAGATCTTCTCCCTGCCAAATGATTGCGTTCATGGCCACGAGGTCAACAACTCCTGCGAAGTCAGCCTCGTTGCCGATAGGAAGCTGGAGAACTGCGACGTTGGCATCGAGCCGATCAACGATGCTTGCGAGGGAGTCATAAAACGAGGCGCCAGTTCGGTCGAGCTTATTGATAAAGCACATTCGCGGAACGCCGTATTTATCTGCCTGCCGCCAGACAGTCTCGGTTTGCGGTTCTACGCCCGCTACTCCGTCAAACACGGCTACGGCGCCATCAAGTACACGTAAAGAGCGCTCTACTTCAACGGTGAAATCGACGTGGCCTGGTGTGTCAATGATGTTGATGACATGGTCATTCCACATGCACGTTGTTGCAGCCGAGGTGATGGTGATGCCTCGCTCTTGTTCTTGCTCCATCCAGTCCATGGTGGCGGCGCCGTCATGGACTTCACCGATTTTGTAGTTAACTCCGGTGTAGTAAAGGATACGTTCGGTTGTGGTTGTTTTCCCAGCGTCGATGTGGGCCATAATGCCGATATTTCGGACGCGGTCAAGAGATTGATTGCGTGGCATGAGAACTCTGCTTACGTTTCAGGAGGTTGAGGGGTTAGGGATGTTTGCAGGGAGAAAATTGTTGGATTCGCAAGGAGACGAATCCACAACCTAGTGTGCCGGTTGTGGCGCTCTAGTGGGGTGACCGGGCTGGATTTCATTACCACCGGTAGTGAGCGAAAGCTTTGTTCGCTTCAGCCATTCGGTGGGTATCTTCTCGTCGTTTTGTCGCGGAACCGGTGCCGTTCGATGCGTCAAGCACTTCGTTAGCAAGGCGTTCAGCCATGGTCCGTTCACGACGCTCTCGCGAGTAATCAACAATCCAGCGAATCGCCAGCGTGTTCGCTCGCCTCGGACGAACTTCGACTGGAACTTGGTATGTAGCTCCACCAACACGACGGCTCTTAACTTCGAGTTGAGGCTTAGTGTTGTCAACTGCCCGCTTGAGAACGCTTAGGGCTTCACCGCCGGTCTTTTCTGACACCAGGTCAAGTGCATCATAAACAATGCGTTCCGCTGTCGCTCTCTTACCACGCTGCAGAACTTTGTTGATGACTTGCGTCACAAGAGTTGAGTCATAAACAGGATCCGCTGCCAGTTGACGCCTAGGGGCTGCACCACGACGAGGCATTTTAGTTCTCCCTCTTTGCGCCGTACCGGGAACGAGCTTGTTTACGAGAAGAGACACCAGAAGCATCAAGAGAGCCACGCACCACTTTGTAACGGACACCCGGGAGGTCCTTTACACGCCCACCGCGGACGAGAACAATGCTGTGCTCTTGAAGATTATGACCTTCACCAGGGATATAAGCGGTGACTTCGATACCACTTGTCAGACGCACGCGAGCAACTTTTCGGAGGGCTGAATTCGGTTTCTTTGGTGTGTGGGTATACACGCGTGTGCAGACCCCACGGCGTTGGGGGGAACCTTTTAGAGCCGGAGTCTTGGCCTTGGTAGGTTTTGATTTGCGGCCTTTGCGGACCAACTGCTGGATTGTGGGCACCAAGTTCCTCTGATTGAGCGAGTTGCAATACGATTTATCTTCGGTCTTTCGAGCTCAGCATTGACGAGCTCTTGTAACAAGACCGATTGATAATGCTACGAGTCGCGTCACGGAGAGGCAACCTCGAGCTTCTGCCAACACTCATTATTTATTTGGTGTAATGGATGATCAAACATTGTTTAACGACGCGTGAACCTCTCGACTACTGCTGTCATGACCTCATCCAAGTTAGATCTATTTGACGTGACAGTAACTACCACCAACGTTTGGAGAGGCAAGACACCCCAAACCCTTCCTTCGAGTTGGGTTACGGATCCTGACATAGGGCCCCATCTCGCAATTTGCGAGTCACCGATTGCGGATCGGAGCCCATCTAAAAACGACATATTCCCGACCACCGGATCTGAGACTCTCAGCATCATCAAGGCACCGATTGGGTCATTTTGCCGAATTAAAGCGACAGCGGCGACGTCGCTTACGCTGGCAGCAACATCAACTTCGTCAAAAAACAGGGTTTTCATCTGATTTTTAGCGTCTGGGGAGAGTGTCACCGAAGAGATCTCGGCTGGCCAGCTGAAACTTTCGAGCAGCAAGGCAGCGTTCTCCGCTGGATCAATATAAACATCACCCGGAGCAAATTTTGCCGATGGGTCGCTTTGTCCCGCAGAGCAGCCCGTAAGGGCCAAGCTCAGCAGAGCGATGGCGCTTACCGCAACTCGTCTGAAATCTTTGCCGATTAGCCGGCGTCTCCTAGTTCAACAACATCACCTGCGTCGTCACTTCCAATGGTCGCAAGCCATTCGGCCGGATCAAGATCCTCATCGGATGAGAAGAACTCCATTGGTTCGTAGTCAGGAGCGGTAGTGTCAATGTTCCGGTATCGACCTTGACCAGTTCCCGCAGGTATCAGCTTGCCAATAATGATGTTCTCTTTGAGCCCTTTGAGGTCATCGCGTCGAGATTCGATAGCAGCTTCGGTTAGCACACGCGTTGTCTCCTGGAAGGACGCTGCCGATAACCAGGAATCGGTCGCCAAAGATGCTTTCGTGATTCCCATGATGACGGGTCGAGCTTCGGCAGGTCGTTGGCCCTCTTGAACGAGACCACGATTAACCTCCGCGTAGACTCGCTGGTCGACTTGCTCGCCCGGAAGAAACACGGACTCACCAGGCTCTCCTACTAGAACACGCCTCGTCATTTGGCGAATTATGAGTTCGATGTGTTTATCGTGGATAGACACACCTTGTTCGCGATATACCTTTTGGACTTCTTCAACCAAATACTGCTGGGTCTCGCGAACTCCTCGGATGTCAAGCAGTTCCTTTGGATCTCGAGGGCCGTCGACTAATGCATCGCCGGCACGGACCTCTTGGCCGTCAACGATTGCGAGGCGAGCCATGGTCGGGACGGTGTGCGTCTCTTCCTCACCGTCGTCTCCAACAACTACTATTTCTCGGCCTCGGCCGTCGTCGTCGCCAATGCGGACTACACCGGTTCTGGTCGCAAGAGTTGCTTTGCCTTTGGGTTGGCGCGCTTCAAACAACTCCACCACTCGGGGCAAACCGCCCGCAATATCGCTACCTGCGACTCCACCCGTGTGGAACGTTCGCATGGTCAACTGGGTTCCAGGTTCGCCGATCGACTGGGCAGCAATCACTCCGACGGCTTCGCCTACTTCGATCATTTTGCCGGAGGCGAGCGATCCACCATAAGCCTTCGCTGAGACTCCAAATTCGGAATTGTCAGTCAGTGGGGAGAGAACTTGAACACGCGTGACTTTGGGATCATCTCTGAGGAGAGCCATTTCTTCGTCACCAATTAGGGTCCCGGCTTCCATTACACCTTCAGTAAGTTCAACATCTTGGGCCAAACAGCGACTGAACAACCGAGTCTCTAGGTAGGTCCGCTTTTCGGGAGTATCTGGACCAATATCTTCAAGCCAGAGACCGAGAACAGGTCCAGACCTTTCAAACGGGTCCTCCTCGTTAACGATTAGTTCTTGCGCCACATCAACTAGTCGTCGCGTTAGGTATCCCGAGTCCGCTGTTCTAAGCGCCGTATCTACGAGACCCTTGCGAGCACCAGGTGTTGAAATGAAGTATTCAAGCATCGCTAGACCTTCGCGATACGAGGATTTGATCGGTCGGGGAATGATGTCACCGCGGGGGTTGGCGACCAAACCTCTGATTGCGGCAATCTGGCGAACTTGCATCATGTTGCCGCGCGCACCAGATCCCACCATCATGTCGATGGGGTTGAACATGACCGATTTAAGCTCGCGCTCTAGAGACGCTCGGACCTCTTCTGTGGCTGAAGTCCAAATTTCGACCTCTTTCTGACGGCGTTCGCCGTCAGTGATAATGCCCCGTCGGAATTGATTCTCAACGCGTTCCGCCTCTCCTTCATAACGCTCGAGAATTTCGGCCTTATCAGGAGGGGTACGGACATCGTCAATCGAAATAGTAAGACCCGACTTTGTCGCGTATTCGTAGGAAAGATCTTTAATTCTGTCGAGAGCCGCCGCTACTTCATTAGTTGGCCAGCCGTCTGACAGGTCACCCACAATGTCGCCCATATCGCCCTTTTTCACAGCCGTATTGACGAAGGGGAAGTCCTCTGGCAAAGCCTCGTTAAATAGAACACGGCCGGGAGTTGTAGGTATGAACTCGCCATCTTCACCAGTGAGCTTCGTGTGTCGCCAGATGATGGGCTGGTGAAGTTGTACTTGGTTGAGCGCAACTGCGCGCTCTATCTCATGGAAGTGCTTGTATACCGGAAGGTCGGCATCTTCTGGGTTACCCCGCATTTCTGTTAGATAGTAACCGCCGATAATCATGTCCTGACTTGGCACAGTCATGGGTCGACCATCTGCAGGCGAAAGTATGTTGTTCGCCGAGAGCATCAAGACTCGCGCTTCAGCTTGAGCTTCCGAGGACAACGGAAGGTGAACCGCCATTTGGTCACCATCAAAGTCAGCGTTGAAAGCGGCGCAGACTAGGGGGTGAATCTGGATGGCCTTACCTTCAACGAGAATGGGCTCAAACGCTTGGATACCGAGACGGTGAAGTGTCGGGGCGCGGTTCAAAAGAACAGGGTGCTCCTTAATAACTTCTTCGAGAACATCCCAAACTTCTGAGCGTCGACGTTCCACCATTCTCTTGGCGGATTTGATGTTGGGCGCAAGATTGAGGTCATCAAGGCGTTTCATAACAAACGGCTTGAAGAGTTCGAGTGCCATGAGTTTTGGGAGACCGCATTGGTGAAGTTTGAGAGTGGGGCCTACGACGATTACAGAACGGCCCGAATAATCGACTCGTTTACCCAGCAGATTCTGACGGAAGCGCCCTTGCTTACCTTTCAACATGTCTGACAGAGATTTGAGTGGGCGGTTTCCAGGGCCAGTTACCGGCCTACCGCGTCGACCGTTGTCGAACAATGCATCAACGGCTTCCTGAAGCATTCTCTTTTCGTTGTTAACAATGATTTCGGGCGCACCTAGATCTAGAAGTCGCTTGAGACGGTTGTTGCGGTTGATTACTCGCCTGTAGAGATCGTTGAGGTCGGATGTTGCGAAACGACCGCCATCAAGTTGCACCATCGGTCGGAGGTCTGGAGGGATGACCGGAACAGCATCAAGAATCATTGCCCGTGGGTCGTTGATGCGTTTGTCGTTCGGGTTACGTCGGTTGAACGCGCTAAGAATTTTGAGTCTCTTAATCGCCTTTTGCTTACGTTGGGCGGATAAGGGCCGTCTACCGTCGGCGGCTTCGATGGCTTCTCGAAGGAGGATTTCTTCTTCGTCGAAATCAATTCTCTCCATGAGTTGGGCGATAGCTTCAGCACCCATCCCGCCTTCGAAATAATCGCCGTAACGGTCTTCTAGCTCACGCCAAAGCAATTCATCTTCAATGATTTTTCGTCCGTGGAGCTCTCGGAATTCATCAAATGCCCGCTCGACGGTTTCTAGCTCTGCATCACATTCAGCTTTAAGCGCTTCAACGTCTCTATCAGCATCCCGGCGACGCGCTTTTAGGTCTTTATCTTTCAGACCCTCAGCTTCTAGTGCCGTGATTTCCTCTTCGAGTTCTTTGAGCCGCTCAGCTATTTCCTCGTCGAATTCTTCTCGAATTACATCAAGTTCTTCGCGCATTTCTACTTCAAGGCGCGGCAAATCTTCATGGCGCTTATCGTCGTCAACCCAGGTAACTAGATTGGCCGCAAAATAGATGACTCGTTCAAGTTGCTTAGCCTTTAGTTCTTCGCGAATTTCGAGGCCGGTTAGCAAATAGGCCAGCCAGCTTCTGGTGCCACGCAGGTACCAAATATGAACTACCGGAGCTGCGAGTTCTATGTGACCCATTCGCTCTCGTCGAACTTTTTGACGGGTAACTTCGACCCCGCAACGCTCACAAATAATTCCCTTGAAACGAACGCGTTTGTATTTTCCGCAAGCGCATTCCCAGTCTTTGGTCGGACCAAAAATTTTCTCGCAGAAAAGGCCATCTTTCTCTGGTTTGAGAGTTCGATAGTTAATCGTTTCCGGCTTCTTTACCTCACCGTTCGACCAAGTTCTAATAGCGTCGGCCGTCGCAAGGCCGATACGAATATCTGAGAACTCATTAACGTCAATCATCAGTTGCTCTCATTTCGAAAAGGGTTTGTAGATGCAGCACCGAGACTCATAATTGTTGCCTCCGAAGTTCGTCTTCTTCGTCGGTTCCTCTTTCGGGACGACTTATATCGATCCCAAGCGATTCCTCTGCTCGGAATACGTCCTCGTCAAGCCCTTGCATATCTATTTCGTCTCCGGTCAAAGATATGACTTCAACGTTGAGGCACAGAGCCTGCATTTCTTTTATCAGTACCTTGAAACTCTCCGGGATACCGGGTTCAGGAATATTTTTGCCTTTGACAATGGCTTCGTAAACCTGGACACGGCCCAGAGTGTCATCCGATTTGATGGTCAAAAGTTCCTGCAGTAGGTAGGCCGCGCCGTAAGCCTCTAGAGCCCAGACTTCCATTTCTCCGAAGCGCTGTCCGCCGAACTGCGCTTTTCCTCCCAACGGCTGCTGGGTGATCATTGAGTACGGACCAGTGGACCGAGCATGGATTTTGTCATCAACAAGGTGCGCAAGTTTGAGGATGTAGCTGTAACCAACCATGATCGGTTGGTCGTAGGGCTCCCCCGTGCGTCCGTTGTAGAGAACGGCTTTTCCTGCGGTGGTCATCATTCGTTCGCCTGTGACAGCTTCGGGTCTCAGGTGTTCGAGAGTTTTTTGAATTGTCGGATGAACTCCTGCGCGTTCCTCTTCATCCCAAGCAGCGCCGTCGAAGACAGGCGTCGCTACGAAAACAGATGGCTCTGTGCGAGGCCGTGTTTTTCGTGCGGTATTCGATATGGGCTCATTACCTACGGCTTGGCCTTTGTGTTCCCAGCCCCAGCGAGCGGCGTATCCCAAGTGAGCTTCTAGTACTTGACCCACGTTCATTCGACTCGGCACGCCGAGCGGGCTGAGAATGATATCGATCGGGGTTCCATCCGCCAGATAAGGCATTTCTTCGATCGGAAGAATCTTGGAAATTACGCCTTTGTTGCCGTGGCGTCCAGCAAGTTTGTCTCCAACACTGATCTTGCGTTTTTGAGCTACATACACCCGCACAAGCTCGTTGACTCCAGGCGGTAACTCTTCATCTTCGTCGCGTTGGAGAACGCGGACTTCGGTGACAACCCCACGTTCACCATGGGGAACTTTCAGAGAAGTATCCCGAACTTCTCGCGCTTTTTCACCAAAGATGGCTCGCAGTAAACGCTCCTCAGGTGTCAGCTCGGTTTCACCTTTAGGTGTTACCTTGCCCACCAGCACATCGCCGGGTCCTACTTCTGCCCCGACGCGCACAACGCCTCGCTCATCAAGGTCAGCCAGTACGTCATCTGCCACATTTGGGATATCGCGAGTTATTTCCTCAGGACCTAACTTAGTATCGCGGGCATCAATTTCGTGCTCGTGGATGTGGATCGATGTGAGTACATCGTCCTTAACGAGTCGCTCACTGATGATAATCGCGTCTTCGAAGTTGTAGCCTTCCCACGCCATGTAGGCGACGAGAAGATTTTTACCAAGTGCAAGCTCTCCTTGGTCAGTCGATGGGCCATCAGCCAAGATCGCTCCGGCCTTGACTTTGTCGCCCTCTCTGACGATCGGCTTCTGGTTAATGCACGTGTCTTGGTTGGAGCGCTCGAATTTCAGCAATTCATGACTTATAGTTCCAGCTTTTTTGTATTCGACGGATATGTGCTGGCCACTAACTTCTGCAACGACTCCATCCTCGGCTGCAAGGATGACATCTGCAGCATCTCCAGCAGCCCTAGCTTCGATGCCTGTTCCTACATACGCAGCTTCAGCCTTGAGTAGTGGAACAGCTTGACGTTGCATATTTGCACCCATCAGGGCTCGGTTCGCGTCGTCGTGTTCCAAGAACGGGATCAATGCGGTAGCAACAGAAACAATTTGCTTCGGCGATACGTCCATCAAGTCGACTTCGTCAGCCGGTACGTAGCTAATTTCAGTTGTCGCAGCAAAGTAAGTGTCGCGTTCCATTTGGAGCTTAAGATCCGCCAAGCTTGCGCCTTGTGGACTCTTACGAACCAGTACTCGAGGGTTTCTGAAAGTTTTGTTCGGATTTAATGGAGCATTAGCTTGCGCGACTACGAACTCTTCTTCTTCGTCAGCGGTTAGGTAGCGAATTTCGTCAGTTACCTTGCCCTTTGTCACCACGCGGTATGGGGACTCAATGAAACCAAATTCGTTAACTCGCGCAAAGGTCGCTAGACCGCCTATCAACCCGATGTTGGGTCCCTCTGGAGTTTCAATAGGGCACATGCGACCGTAGTGACTGAAGTGAACGTCTCGAACCTCAAAACCTGCTCGTTCCCTAGAAAGACCTCCAGGGCCTAGGGCCGATAGCCGACGTCGGTGAGTCAGTCCAGATAGCGGATTGACTTGGTCCATGAACTGCGAGAGTTGAGAAGTTCCAAAGAATTCTTTTATTGCCGCCGTGACTGGCCGAGTATTGATCAATGTTGTCGGTGTGATTGCTTCGACGTCTTGGGTAGTCATACGTTCGCGGACGACCCGTTCCATTCGGCTAAGCCCGATACGTACTTGGTTTTGAATTAGTTCGCCAACGGAGCGAATCCGTCGATTAGCGAAATGGTCTTGATCATCAAGTCGGTAGCCAGGTTCTGCATTAGCCAGGTGAAGTAGATAGCTGATTGCAGCCAAAACTTCAGAGCGGGTGAGCACTTGGGAGTCTGTGGCTGGGCGCTCGAGCTTAAGCCCAAATAGGTCTTCCAGCTTTTCAATTTCGGCGCTCAGTTTTTTATTGAGCTTGTAACGCCCAACTTTGGAAAGCGAATATCGACGGTCGTCGAAATAAGCATTGTTGAAATAGTTAGCTGCGGCTTCTGGCGTAGGAGGCTCGCCTGGCCGTGCCCTCTTATAAATTTCGATCAGTGCTTCTTCTTGCGTTGGAGCTAGCGGGCTCTCATCTTCAGACCGCATCCATTTATCGCGCTCGGTCTCCCATTGACCTTCCAAGAAGTCAAAGTGTTGAACGAATTGTTCTAGGAAGCCGGGGTGGTTCGCTTCGTCGAAGCCAAGGGCCCGAAGCACTGTGAAAATACTGAGGCGCCTTTTGCGAGCAATGCGAGCTCCTGCCGTGACGTCTTTACCAGGTTTGTGCTCGACATCAAACTCTATCCACTCACCGCGGTAGGGGTGAATAGTGCCCGTAACCAACTGATGCTTTTGCATGTTGCGAAGTCGATAGCGTTCGCCAGGTTGGAAAATAACCCCTGGCGACCTGACCAACTGGCTGACTATTACACGTTCGGTTCCGTTGATTATGAAGGTGCCTTTGTCGGTCATCTTGGGGAAATCACCCATGAAGACTGTTTGCTCTTTTATTTCGCCTGTGTTCCGGTTTAAGAACCGAGCGCGCACGAATATTTGGTCGGAATATGTATGGTCTTTTTCCTTACATTCTTTTTCCGAGAATTTCGGTGGACCTTTGAGGTCCTCGTCTTCACTATCGAACTCAAATTCGAGTTCAAGATTGCCTGTGAAGTCGGTGATTGGACTTATATCGGCGAATGTTTCCGCCAGTCCGACAGCAAGAAACCTGTCAAATGATTTTTTTTGGACGTCGATCAGATCGGGTAACGGAAGGACCTCTTCGAGGTTGCCAAATGAATACCGTTCCCGGGCAGCGCGAGAAGACAACGGGATCTCCTAAAGATGTTCAGTTGCGACCGTGAGCAACGGCCGTGAGAAGCAGGGGCGCGCGCGGACTAAAAGTGCTTTCCAAGGAAGAGGTCACCAAAGCCACGACAGCGCTTAGGCTAGCGGCCGAAACAACTTTCAACAAGCTGTAGGTCGCTAACTGAGAGCGTAGTTACTTAATTTCGACAGAGCCGCCGGCAGCTTCAATAGCTTCCTTGGCTTTGTCGGCATCGTCTTTGGAGACTCCTTCGAGGATATTACTTGGTGCACCCTCTACAAGATCCTTGGCTTCTTTGAGTCCCAGACTGGTAAGACCGCGTACCTCTTTGATGACTTGGATCTTCTTGTCGCCAGCGCCAGTGAGAACGACATCAAACTCGTCTTTCTCCTCATCGGCAGCGCCTCCTGCGTCTCCGCCGCCTGCGGCCGCGGCCATCATGACTGGCGCAGCTGCAGCAGCTGTGACATCAAAAGTTTCTTCGAATGCCTTTTTTAATTCGACGAGTTCAAGGACCGACATATTGCCGATGGCCTCAATTATCTCTTCGGTGGTTGCCATTTCTTTCTCCTAGCTTGCTAATTCATTTTCGGGCAGCGTTGCTGCGTCGTCTATTAAGTTCTTTATTCTTTGTTTTCGGCTGCATCATCTTCAGCCGCCGGAGCATCATCTTCAGCCGCCGGAGCATCATCTTCAGCCGCCGGAGCATCATCTTCAGCCGCCGGAGCATCATCTTCAG
>Ga0209036_1000985_pt1 | contig 12260 bp, 6 predicted proteins | sample MarorgKNORR_S2LV_3_FD_188222 | JGI IMG/M metagenome (GOLD analysis project Ga0209036, IMG submission 188222) | Marine microbial communities from the Southern Atlantic Ocean, analyzing organic carbon cycling - DCM_A/KNORR_S2/LV (SPAdes) (version 2) | ecosystem: Environmental > Aquatic > Marine >... | reverse complement strand
GTCGTCGTCATCTCCTTTTTTAATATCTACTGTTCCGGATTTTTTGCATAAAATAGCTGAATCCCTAGGCCTTCGAGCTTCGAGTAATTCTTCAATTCTTGGTAAACCTTGAACAATATCACCTGTTTTTTGTCTTTCAAAAACCAACAAAGCTAAACCATCTCCTCTTTGGACCAGATCACCATCACGAACATGAAGGACTGAATCTGGTGAGACCATATAAGGTCTACCAAGACGCAACTTAACTTTCTTTCCATCTATATTTTCTATTTCACCACAAGCATCAATTGATTGGTCTTTTGAAACGAAGTCCCCATCTACTACTCTCTGTCCTACTTTCAAAAGAGTAGTTCCTTTGGAATCAATTGTTATTGTATCTTCATCCCTTTCAACGATAAGTCGACGGACTGGATCACCGTCGACTGCATCAGGGAGTTGAACAACACCTTCCTGCTTACACAAGATCTGCGTTGTAGCAACAACGTCTCCGGCTGAAACAACTTGAGCATTTTCTATCTGTAATTCAGTATGTGTTGAGCCATGGCTAGAATCAGATGTAGTATCTCTTCTGACTAAAATACTTTCAAGAATTACTAATTTCAATCTATCACCCTTTGAATTCAAGTCTTGTATCACTTCTACGTCTACTGTCATCTGTGGCGTAGTGTCAAATGTCTCAAGCATCAATTGGGTTTTAAGCAACTCAACACCTTCAACAGATTTAATAAGCTCTCCATCCTTATAAGCAAGTCTTTGAGAGGCTTTTATTCCTAATGATGGGCCTTTGGGTTGTTTAACATGTTTTAATTCAGGTAATTGTGCCTGATCAGGAATAGTGAATTCTTCTACAGATCTTAATAAAAGGCCCTTACCTTCTGGTGTCTCAACTGATTGAACCATTACCATTGAATCAGTCTTAATCCCTTTTGCGATAGTTTCTCCGGGATTCACTATTTGCCCGTCTCCTTCAAATCTATCAAGTGCTTTGCTTTCTTTACAAAGTTTAAAAGTACCGCTTCTCACTATTATTTCTCTAAGAATATCATTTTTTTGAGTAACGGTAACTATTCCGGCAGTTTGACTAAAAATATCTTTAACAACTTCTGTCCCTGCCTCTATCCATTGGCGATCTTTAATCATTAACAATGAAATATCCTTATTGATTTCATGAGTCTCTTGAGGGATCCATAACAAAGTCCCACCTTTACTTACTTCATAACCATTCTTTGCGGAACGAGCTTTCTTGATTGTCAACCCAGGAGCATATTTAATCAGTCCTCCTGTTTCAGTTTTAAAGCGATCATCTGATAACTCAGCTATTACCTCATTATTCCCAATTTTACTTCCAGGAATAGTATTCAATCTGTAACGTGTATTATCTTGAGCTTCAAGATGCCATATTTCGCCTGAGTGCGTAGACTCTTCAAGTAATTTAAAATCATTTAAAATCATCGAAGTTGTGACTATTTGAACTTCTCTAGAGTCACCAATAGAGTCTCTGAGTCTTACTTCACCTCCAAATTCACTTGCTTGGCTCGCTTCGGCTAAAACTTGTCCTTCCTTTACAGAAACATTGCCAGATACAACTGGCAAAGCATTAGGAGGTAAATTGTATACGTCTCCAGCTAGTACCCAAAGTCGACCAAGTCGTTGAGCTTTAAGAGTGATATTACCTTGCCTATCTGTGACCTCTCTGGGCTGGATAATTGTTTCATACCTAACTTGTCCAGCCAAATCACAGATAACATCTTTAGTAGCCTTTTCAACACTTTTTTGCACAGTCCCACTAGCAATCTGAGCGACAGTCACATCTATATCGATGTTTTGACCATTGTCTACAAAAAGTAGAGAACCAATCGGTATATCGATTTTTTGAGGTTTGCCACCACTTGTCGGAACAATACTTAGATTAAAATCAACCTCAGCTTGCTGAGCTTCAACGCCATGTGGTGTTCTGTAGCCTCTTACTCGTGCCTTTGAACCAAATTCAACTTTTCCTGAAAGAGTAGAGCGAACAACACCAGTTTCTGCTGTTGACACCCCACCAGTATGGAAAGTTCTCATAGTTAATTGAGTACCTGGCTCCCCAATAGATTGAGCAGCAACGATACCTACAGCTTCACCTAAATCAACGAGTTGATTATGAGCCAGCGCCCAACCATAACATTTACGACAAACTGATCTGGTCGCCTCACATGTAAGAGGAGATCTAACCCTCACGCCCTGCATATTTGATTGTTCAAATTTCTTAGATAGCTGAGGATCAATTGGAGTATCTCTTTCAGCTAAAACTTCCTCGTCTGCATTAACGACTTGTTCGGAGGTCAAGCGTCCGACAAGCCTATTACCAAACTTTCCATCTTCTGCACTTATTAAAATTGATCTCGTAGTACCACAATCCTCTTCTCGAACAATCACGTCTTGAGCGACATCAACCAGGCGTCTAGTTAAATATCCAGAGTCAGCAGTTCTTAAAGCAGTGTCAACAAGACCTTTACGAGCTCCATAAGAGGAAATAACATATTCAGTTACCGTTAGACCCTCTCTAAAATTAGTTCGTATTGGCAAGTCAATGATCTCTCCTTGAGGATTAGCCATTAATCCTCTCATCCCAACAAGTTGACGGACTTGAGACATATTTCCTCTGGCCCCTGAATTAGCCATCATCCATACTGAATTTAATGGATCGTTTTGATTGAAATTCTTCTTAACTGCATCAACTAATCTTTCATTAGTCTCAGTCCAAGTATCTATAACTTTTGTATGCCTCTCAACCTCAGTAATTTCTCCTAATCTATAGCATTCCTCAGTAGCGGTGATTAGTTCTTCGGCCTGACCAAGTAAATCCTGTTTTGCCTCTGGAACCTTTAAATCATCAACAGAAATTGAAACAGCTGCTTGGGTTGCATATCTAAAACCAAGATCTTTCAAGTTATCTGCCATAGCAGCAGTTGCAGCTGTTCCATGATGCTTGAATGCCCATGCAACTAAATTTTTCAAAACTTTCTTATCAACTACTTTATTTCTAAAGGGAGGAGGAGTTTTAGAAAGTCTTTGAACAGCTTTGATCTCTGCTGCTTTCTTTGATTTAGAGCCTCTTTTTGCTTTTGATTTAGTAGAGGATTTACGAGTTTTAGGAGAGGAGGAAGTCATGATAAAATACTATTCAAGAAAAAATGGATTTGTTCTAAGGTTTACGAGGTGGCTGCTACGGCATCAATAATTGTATGGTTCATTACGACTCGGCCAACAGTAGTCAATATATAACGGCTAATTAAACTTCCATCTTCATCTAAGCGGTCACGTCGATATGTCCATTCCTCAATACGGGTACCGTCTTTCAAAGTCTCTGACTTAAGAGGTTTCTGAAGCTCATCGTCATCCTCAATTTCACCAGAAAATCGAACCCAAACCCAATCATGTAAATCTATTCTTTTATCTTCAAGAGCTTGTAAAACGTCCTCAAGTGATGCATAGGTATTTGAATAATCTCCGAACTTCGGCTGCTTTGCTTGAGGCTGAATTGCAGTAAGGTAGTAAGACCCTAAAACCATATCTTGAGATGGGGTAACTATTGGATCCCCAGTTGCAGGGGAAAGAATATTGTTACTCGCTAGCATTAACATCCTTGCTTCTGTTTGCGCTTCAATTGCCAAAGGCACATGAACAGCCATTTGATCTCCATCAAAATCAGCATTAAAAGCTGGACATACCAATGGATGTAGCTGTATAGCTCGTCCAGCAACTAATTTAGGTTCAAAAGCTTGAATGCCTAATCGGTGCAAAGTAGGAGCACGGTTAAGCAGGATAGGATGACCCTCTATGACTTCCTGTAATACCTGCATTACTTCATCGTCTGCTTTCTGTATCAATTTCTTTGCAGCTTTGATGTTATTGACAATGTTCTGGCGAATCAATCGATGAATTACAAAAGGCTGAAAAAGTTCTATCGCCATTTCCTTTGGCAATCCACATTGATGCATTTTTAACTTGGGGCCAACTACTATTACCGAGCGACCTGAATAATCAACTCTTTTCCCAAGCAAATTCTGTCTAAATCTACCTTGCTTACCCTCGATAATATCGCTTAATGATTTCAAGGGGCGATTATTTGCGCCAACAACAGTTCTTCCCCTTCTACCATTATCAATAAGTGCATCTACAGCCTCTTGTAGCATCCTTTTTTCATTTCTGACTATTATTTCCGGAGCTAGTATTTCCTGAAGACGAGCAAGACGGTTGTTCCTATTGATTACTCTTCTATATAAATCATTTAAATCTGAGGTAGCGAATCTACCTCCATCTAGTTGCACCATAGGCCTCAAATCAGGAGGTATTACAGGTATCGCATCTAAAACCATCCATTCTGGACTTGCGCTTGTAGCAATAAAGTTATCTATTACCCTTAGTCTTTTTATAAGCTTAGCCCTTTTTTGACCTTTACTTGTTGCAATATCTTCTCGTAATTGCTCAGCAACTTCTTTTAAATTTAAATCTTCAAGTAATTGTTTTAAGGCCTCTGCACCTATGCCAACGATGGGTTCATTCTCAATAGTTGAATCCTCAGCATAAATCTCGTCTTCAATCTCAAGCCATTCATCTTCTGTTAATAGCTGCTTATATTTTAAATCTTTACTATCTCCAATATCTAAAACCACATAACAATTAAAGTAAACGATTTGCTCAACATCTCTAAGAGGCATATCTAACAAAATAGCTACATAGCTAGGAATACCTTTTAGATACCAAACATGTGATACAGGAGCTGCTAATTTAATAAATCCCATTCTATGTCTCCTAACCCGACTTTCTGTTACTTCAACACCGCACCTCTCACAAACAATTCCACGATGTCTAACCCTCTTATATTTCCCACAATGACATTCCCAATCCTTGGACGGACCAAAAATCTTTTCACAAAACAACCCATCCATTTCAGGCTTGAGTGTTCGATAATTTATTGTTTCTGGCTTAGTTACTTCCCCTACAACCTGACCATTAGGCAAAGTCCTTTGCCCCCACTCCATTACTCTTTCAGGCGATGCTAATTTTATTTTTACATAATCAAAATGATTTTCCGTACGTAGATTGCTATTAGTCATGAGAGTTTAGTGTGTTTAGATAATTTGTTTAGATTGAATCGATTACTCCTCGTATTCTTTACCTAATGATTCATAGGTAGGTCTACTTGGCGTGCTTCTACGAGGATTGACATCTTGCATTAGATCAACTTCTTTTCCATCATCTGTATAAACTCCAATATCTAATCCCAATGACTGAAGTTCTCTCATTAAAACCTTGAAAGATTCTGGAGTCCCAGGCCTTGGAATTGGCTTGCCTTTAACAATCGAATTAAGAGCCTCATTCCGACCTTGCATGTCGTCAGACTTTACAGTTAAAAGTTCTTGTAAAGTGTATGCTGCCCCATAAGCCTCAAGTGCCCATACCTCCATTTCCCCAAGTCTCTGTCCTCCTTGTTGAGCCTTTCCACCTAGAGGCTGTTGAGTAACTAAAGAATATGGACCTGTTGATCGAGCATGAATTTTATCATCGACTAGGTGCACAAGTTTTATGAAGTGAGCGTAGCCAACGGCAACTGGTTGATCAAAAGGTTCACCGGTTCGACCATCCTTAAGGAGTAACTTCCCAGGGTCCTTAGGGTTGTATACCCATGATTTACCTGGCTGCTTTGCAGCCTCTTTTAAATAGGCTTGTACAGTCTGATTAGACATTTCTGGGCCATACATCTCATCAAATGGGACAATTTTAACTCTGCAATCCAAGTTTGAGGCAGCCCAACCCATAAGAAGCTCAAAGACTTGCCCTACATTCATTCTGCTTGGGACCCCAAGTGGATTGAGGCATATGTCTACAGGTGTGCCATCAGGAAGATAAGGCATATCCTCTCTTGGCAGTATTCTGCTTATAATCCCTTTGTTGCCATGCCTTCCTGCCATTTTATCGCCAACTTGAATTTTCCTGCGTTGCGCTACATAGACTCTTACAACCATATTTGCGCCAGGTGGTAACTCATCACCTTGCTCTCTTGTATAGATCCTTACATCAACTACTCTTCCTCTTTCAGTTGAGGGAACTCGGAGAGAGTTATCTCTTACATCTCTAGCTTTTTCTCCAAAAATAGCTCTTAAAAGTTTTTCCTCAGGAGGCTGATCTGATTCTCCTTTAGGGGTTACTTTTCCAACAAGTATGTCACCACTCTCAACGTAAGCCCCTATTCGTATTATTCCCATTTCATCCAAATTCCCAAGGTTTTCTTCTGAAACATTTGGGATTTCTCTTGTTATTTCTTCTGGACCTAGCTTGGTTTGACGAGCTTCTATTTCATATTTTTCTATATGGACAGAGGTATATAGATCATCTTTAACTAACCTTTCACTAACAAGAATTGCATCTTCATAGTTGTACCCTTCCCATGGCATGTATGCAATTAATACATTTTGACCAAGAGCTATTTCCCCTCCTTCACATGCCGAACCATCAGCTAAAACTTGCCCCACAATTACTGGGTCACCATTAAAAACTATAGGCCTATGGTTTAAACAAGTATCTTGATTAGATCTCTGATATTTTTGCAAGTAATGCGTGTGATCATTTCCCTCGTCATCAGTAACGACAATTGCATTGGCGTCAACATAAGTCACTGTTCCATTTACTTTTGAAATTGGAACCATGCCAGAGTCTCTAGCAACTTGAGTCTCTAAACCAGTCCCAACTAAAGGCCTTTCTGGACGCAAAAGAGGAACTGCTTGTCTTTGCATGTTGGAACCCATCAAAGCCCTGTTAGCATCATCGTGTTCCAAAAATGGAATTAATGATGCAGCTACAGAAATAACCTGAACAGGTGATAGTTGGACATAATCAACTTGTTCAGGAGAAACCGTTTCAAAATCTTGTCGATACCTAACTGGAACAAGTTCTGCCATTATTTTCCCCTCTTCGTTTGTAGCCACATCACCTGGCGCAACCCTACATTCATCTTCTAGATCTGCAGAAAGATAAATAGGATCACCTTCCTTAATTAATCGACCATTTTCCACTTTCCAAAATGGTGTCTCAATAAAACCGTATTCATTTACTCGTGCGTGAGTTGCTAACGAATTAATCAGACCTGCATTTGGTCCTTCAGGTGTTTCAATCGGACAAAGTCTTCCGTAGTGAGATGGATGAATATCCCGAACGGCAAAGCCAGCTCTTTCACGAGTTAAACCTCCTGGTCCCAAAGCAGAGATACGTCTTTTATGAGTTAATTCAGCTAATGGATTGGTTTGATCCATAAATTGACTTAATTGACTTGAACCAAAAAATTCTTTTATTGCTGCTACTAAAGGTTTTGGATTTACCAATTGCGCAGGAGTAAGTGAATCTGTCTCACCAACGGTCATCCTCTCTTTAATTATCCTTTCAAGTCTATTTAAACCAACTCGAACTTGATTTTGTAGAAGTTCACCGACTGACCTAACTCTTCTATTACCTAAATGATCAATATCATCCAAAGTAGCTCCACCAACATCTAATTCTAAATTGATTAAATAATCTAAGGTAGAAAGAACATCTTCGTTGGTTAGTGTTCTTAAATTATCAGGAATAGTTAAGCGTAATTTCTTATTTATTTTATATCTACCAACCCTTCCTAAATCATATCGTTTTGGATCAAAAAATCTTGTTTGGAGTAGCTGTTGGCCACCACTTACTGATGGAGGTTCACCTGGTCTTAACTTTTTATAAAGCTCTAACAATGCTTGGTCTTCTGAACTTATACCTTCTTCATTTGCCGCATCAATTGACTTTTTATAAAACTCAGGATGTCGTAATTTATCTATAACGTCATTATCTGATAAACCCATTGCCCTCATTAAGACATGGGCATTAATTTTTCTTGTTTTATCTACACGAACATGCAGCAAATCGTTTTTATCAGTTTCAAACTTTAACCATGCTCCGCGATTAGGAATAACGCTTGCATTGTAAGTTCTCCTACCATTTTTATCTTGCTCATCTTTGAAATAAACTCCTGGACTTCGAACGATTTGATTGACTATTACTCTCTCAGCACCATTAATTATAAAAGTTCCACGTTCAGTCATTAAAGGTAGTTCACCTATAAAAACTTCTTGTTCTTTAATCTCTCCGGTTTCTTTATTAACTAAGCGACAAGTGACATACATTTGAGAAGCAAATGTTGCATCTCTTCTTTTTGCTTCTTCTACATCATGCCTAGGACGCTTAAGCTTATATTCTGCTCCAATAAAATGTAGCTCAAGCTTACCTGTATAGTCAGTAATGGGAGAAAAATTGTCTAATTCTTCTATTAAGCCTTTATCCAAAAACCACTTAAAACTTGATCTTTGCACCTCAACCAGATCAGGCAGATATGTAGCTGCTTTGGCTACCTGAATCGCGCTTCTGCTCATTCGAGAACCTGCGTTTATATGTAGAGGACGGGGTTAATGTCTTGTCCTTTAGATCGAAAAATGACCTTTACTAAGAAAAAAAAACAAACAACAATCTCCGCAAAGACTGAGATTTGAAATTGAATTTACTTAATCAACGAACAAACCGACTCAAAAGGTGAACCTTAAGGTTTAAGCGTAGATACCACGCCTAGGCAAGACAATAAATAACTCTACACTCAAACTAGAGAATTAACTAGAGGAAATGATGATATTTAAGGCAACGCAAACAATTCCCTTGCGTTTTGAGTGCTTTTTTCAGCAATTTCAGAAAAGCTTTCGCCTCTAATCTCTGAAATTTTATCTACCACGTGCTTTACGAAAGAAGGTTCATTCCTTTTGCCTCTATGAGGGACAGGTGACAAGAAAGGGCTATCGGTTTCAACTAAAAATCTACTTTGAGGAACTTTTTTAGCACATTCATGGATATCAATAGCGTTTTTGAAAGTTACATTTCCACTGAAGCTTATGTAAAAGCCAAGATCAAGAAACTCTTTCATCTCTTTGACATTGCCACTCCAGCAATGCATAACTCCTTTTGGACAACAACCATGCTCAGAAAGCTTAGTAAAAACTTCTAACATTTCTTTTGCGGCATCTCTGCAATGAACAATGACCGGTAACTTCAATTCAAAAGCCAAGTTTAATTGCGGCATTAAAATTGAAAGCTGCTCACTCAAGTTCTCTGCTTTGAAAAGATCTAGTCCTAATTCTCCAATAGCAACAACTCGACTGTCATCAAGAGCTGCATTTTTTAAAACACTTAAAGTTTCAGGTCCCCAATGATGGGCGTCCAATGGATGAACTCCTACTGAATATCTCAACTCCTGAAATTGATCAGCCATTGATTTAATAGCAGGAATTTCAGATGGTTCTACGCAAGCATGCAATAAAGCTTTAACTCCTTGTGATCTCCACCTTTCTGCAACTTTTTCTCTATCCTCATTAAAGTTAGAGAATACGATATGGCAGTGACTATCAATTATCGAACTTTTCGAATCGCTCAAGATAGAAAAATGAAATTCTCTTTCAATATTAGATTATTTATTCTCAAACAACTTCTTTCAAAACCTTCTTAAGCGCAACGCTAAGTCGAGATTTCTGATTAGCTCCTGTATTTTTGTGCAAAACACCTTTTTTAACGGCTTTATCAATTTTGCTAAAGGCTAAATTAAATGTTTTTTGAAGATCTGCTTTGGATTCATCACCAGGTTCTTTTTCAAATATTCCACAAGCTACAAAGCATCGCTTCATTAAAGTGCGTACTGTAGATTTGTAATTTTTGTTTTCAAGGCGGTTGCGTTCCGCAATTTGAATTCGCTTTTTAGCTGAGTTGGTATTTGCCACAGAGGCTTAGTGTTTTAGTCTTATGTTAATCCACACTACCTCAAGACCATGAAGAAGATCTACATAAATCAAAATTAAGGCATAAGATAATCAAATTGAACCAATAGCCAAAAGTTCATGACGCAAATAATTAATAAAGACGAGGTTCAAGAAACCTCTTCAAAAAAATTGACCATAAAAACAGCTAATAGCATTGATCAGGCACAGTTTGAGCTAAGGAAAATTACTGAGAGAACATCTGGAACCGTTCAAGATGAAGCTATAAAGGTAGTTGACGATATTCTTAAAAACGTAAGGGAAAGAGGGGATGAGGCACTTACAGAATACACTTCTCGCTTTGATGGATTTCTAACGGAAAAATTTCAAGTTTCATCAGATTTAATACTGAAAGCTTGGGAAGAAACTCCTAGGGAACTTCAAGATTCACTTTTATTGGCAAAAAAAAGAATTGAAAAATTTCATAGTCTTCAGGTACCAAAAAATATTACTTATACAGGACCCAATGGTGAAACACTTGGAAGAAGATGGAGCCCTGTTGAAAAAGCAGGCATTTATGTTCCTGGCGGAAGAGCCGCCTATCCCAGCACCGTGTTAATGAATGCTATTCCTGCTTATGTTGCAGGAGTTAATCAAATTATTATGGTTTCTCCTGCTAACTCTCAAGGAGAGATAAACCAAACCGTTTTAGCTGCAGCACATATTACAGGTATCAACAAAATCTTTCGTCTTGGAGGCGCTCAAGCTATTTGCGCACTTGCTAGTGGAACTGAATCAATTCCAAAAGTAGATGTAATTACTGGACCAGGAAATATTTATGTAACGTTGGCAAAGAAAAAAGTTTATGGAAAGGTAGGAATTGATTCTTTGGCTGGTCCAAGCGAGATCCTAATAATCGCTGATCAATCAGCAAAATTAGAACATGTTGCATCTGATATGTTAGCTCAGTCAGAACATGATCCTTTAGCCTCAGCGATACTAATAACTACAAATACAAAATTAGCTGAAAAGTTACCCGCAGAAATTAACCGTCAATTAATTAATCATCCAAGATTAAAAATATGTCAAGAATCAATTTCCAACTGGGGTTTAATAGTCCTTTGTGATGATTTAGAAACTTGTGCGCAATTAAGCGATACTTTTGCCCCAGAACATCTTGAATTACTTGTAGAGGACCCAAAAAAATTATCAGAAAGCATAAACAATGCTGGGGCAATATTTATGGGCCCATGGAGCCCAGAGGCTATTGGAGATTATCTTGGCGGGCCTAATCACACTCTTCCCACTTCTGGAACTGCAAGATTTGCTGGCGCTCTTGGGGTTGAAACTTTTATGAAAAATACCTCACTTATAGATTTTTCAAAAGAAGCATTTAATGAAAATAAAAATGCAGTTGTACAGTTAGCCAATAGCGAGGGACTACATAGTCATGCAGAATCAATACGAATTAGAGACTCTAAATCTTTTTAAGTGATTCAACACCCACAACATCACTTTCTACTTTCCCAACCAATACTTCATCAGTCAGGTTTACAAAAAGTCCATTTTCAAGGACACCTGGAATATTATTAATTTGACTTTCCAATAGTTCAGGTTGATCAATACCGTTCCTAAAGGTTAAATCCAGTATCAAGTTTCCCTGATCAGTAACTATAGGTCCAGCCTTTTTCTGAGCCATCCTTAGATTCCCTTCTCCTCCAAGATTTATTAATGTTTTTTGTACTTGTTTCCAAGCAGAAGGAAGAACCTCTACAGGTAATTTGAAATCAAGGTTCAATTTTTCAACAAGTTTAGTTGAGTCAACAACAACTATAAATTTTTTAGCTAAAGCAGCAACAAGTTTTTCCTGCACATGACAAGCTCCTCCTCCTTTGATTAATTGAAATTTGGGATCAACTTCATCAGCACCATCAATTGCAAGATCAATTTCTGAAACAGATGAAAGAGATTTAAGTGGTATGCCTAATTCAGAAGCAAGAACTTCACCCTGAAAAGATGTAGTCACTCCAACAACATCTTTAATTTCTCCTGATTTTATTTTTATAGCAAGAGCTTCAATCATCAAAGCTGCTGTAGAACCAGAGCCAAGGCCTAGAATCATACCGTTTTGAATTTGATCTACAGCAGCTTGAGCAACTGCTTTTTTCATCTGGTTTTGGAGATCCATTTAGTCATACCTTTTCGAAAGACAGTAGCAAGATTTCTAGCTAATTCCTGGTAAAGCAGCTGGCTTAATAGAAAGATTAATCTCTTTATTATTTCGAACCACTTCCAATTCAAATGGCTTTCCTATTTGAGCATTTTCAACTTGCATGAGTAAAGACCTAGGATCATTAATTGCATTACCCCCTGCATTAATTACAAGATCACCCCGTCTTAAACCTCCCTCCTCTGCTGGACTTTGAGGGATAACTGATTGAACTAGGGCTCCTGACCTTTCAGGCA
>Ga0209036_1000983_pt1 | contig 12263 bp, 13 predicted proteins | sample MarorgKNORR_S2LV_3_FD_188222 | JGI IMG/M metagenome (GOLD analysis project Ga0209036, IMG submission 188222) | Marine microbial communities from the Southern Atlantic Ocean, analyzing organic carbon cycling - DCM_A/KNORR_S2/LV (SPAdes) (version 2) | ecosystem: Environmental > Aquatic > Marine >... | reverse complement strand
AAGAGATACTGTTAGACTTGGCCAATATAAGAAAACAATCAAGTCTCAAAGGAACACATCTCCTGCGTGGCTATATATTGAAAGGGGGAGTTACTCATATCCTTTACATGATTATTTACTTACGGGGCAGAGATTGCAAATATTGAAAGTTAGGGACTTTTTAGTAGAATGTATAGGGCATCAACAAGAGGCGGATGAGAACTATGCAGGTGAAGGATGGGATATTGGTTGGGATGAGCTCGATTGTGAACCATTCATTTACGGCGGAGGAGACGGACATGGTTATGGAGATAAGGTAGACTATCGTATTTCCGAAGGATTCAAGTGATTAGGTGAAAAAATGGATGACAATATTAAAGATTTAATGGAAGAGACTAGGGTGGCTCTATTTGAACGATTAGAGCAAATAGAAAAAGCCTCTTATGAAGAAAGAATCGCTTTTGATTGGAGAGAGCACTTGTCTTCATTATGGCAAGCGGTGGAGATAAAATTTGATGCTGATTGTCCAGAAATCTTGACTGAAATGTTTCTATCTCAGGTATGGAAAATATCTAGATTAAATGTAGGTGAATTAAGATTAGATGGTGAATCGAAACAGGTCAATGTAATTGTTGATGATGATGATAAACTATTTTTTAGTAACAACACAGCCTATCTATCTCTAGCAATTGAGTATCATGAAGATGAAACTGAAAGTTCTAGAATTCAGTTTCCAATAAAATCTTGGATTATGACAAAATCCAATGGAAAGGCCAGTATAGAAAAAATAGATTGGGAGATTATTGATCATTGGGGAGATAAAATTTCTAATTGCATAGTTCTAGGGAATAATGAATATCTTGCATATAATATTGAGAAAGATTTGGCTAAAAAGGTATATTATGGCACGTTAAGAAATGATTAATCTAACTGCATTTCGTTACGCCCTTTGACAGAATTACCCTAAGCGCCTTTTCAGTTCGGAAATTAGTTGTCTAGGAATTGGACTTTCGACTTTCATTATCTTACCATTTGGATGCTTAAATCCTAAAGATGTAGCGTGTAAACAAAGTCTGTTAATACTAGCTTTACCGAATCCATGCCTCGTATCTCCTATTACCGGACAGCCTAGATTTGCCATATGAAGGCGAATCTGTGCGCGACGACCGGTATCTATCTTGATTCTGATTAAACTGTGCTCAGGCCCTGTATCTTCTAACCACCAGTTAGTTATTGCTGATTTGCCGGCGCGACGTCCTTCGGGAACGAGCCTCGTTCTCTTGTCTTTCATTTCTTGAATTCGACCTGTTTCAATACCTGAATTAGAAGGTGGTTTACGATGAACCACTGCATGGTATATTCGTTCAATCGACCTATCTTTGAATTGTTCTTGTAACATATCACGGATTTCTGCTGAACGTGCAAAAATTAGACATCCTGATGTTTCTCTATCTAATCTATGAACAAGATGAGCTCTAGTATTTCCATTTTCCCATGCCCAGGCAAAAACTCGGGAAAACATAGTGTCTGCCTCTCCTCGATCGGTCGCTACAGAAAGAAGGCCTGCGGGTTTATTGACTACTATTACTGATTTGTCTGAATACACCACTTCTGGCTCAGGAATAGTAGTTTTATATTTGCCAACTGTTTCATCACCGTCTGACTTTGAAAGAACCGTTATTGTTGTACCAGGAGAAATTTTTGTATTGGCTCTACTTACTTTAACTCCGTCGGCTATTACTCTACCATGATCGACCATTCGTCGAAGGGAATTCTTTTTTGCATCGGGGTGTAATAATGACAAAATATCAATCACGGTTGCTTCTTCTTCGACCGTGATGTTTGGGTCTGACATAGTCTTGGGGCATGGTTCAAGCCATTCAAGTTTCTTAATTCGTAATTGGATATATAGAAAATATCTATATGCCTAACGTCAAAGGGAAGTTTAACAGTATATTGATACTTTAAAAAGGAGAATTTATTATGGATGTAAAAACAATATTTCAACCAAAAATATGGTATATTATCTGTGGGGCTATGGCCCTGATTGGTGGTATCGAGAATAACATAAATGCCGAGACGTGGGCTGAAAGTGCATGGGGCGCAGACGGAGTTAACGATCAAAGTCTTGCAATGGAGACCCTCTTTGGCCTGTTTATGGCAGGCTTCGGTGCAATGGGATTGGCCTGTGCTTTCGTCTTAAGTGGTTCATCTCAAGCTAAATTTGCTATGGCAAACGGTAGCATAATGATGGCGTTTTTCTTAGTCATGTTTGTCGTGCTTGGCGATACTGGATATGAAATGCCCGGAGTTGTCTGGTTGATTCCTCCATTCCTATTTTTAGGCGGATTAACTACAGCAGGATATTTACATAAGGATGGTGAATAATATGGATTTCAAAAAAGAACTACAAAACCCTAAATGGTGGCTAATAATTACCGCTCTAGTACATACATTCGTCGGAGTACTGTTTCAAATGGATCCGGATAACGACAATGAGTTGATGATAAATGGAATATTCCTAATTATCCCTGTCATCATGTTCTATGCAGCATTCATGACCGAAGGCCGAGATAGGGCTAGATTGGCGGCAGTAGTTGCAGGACCTATTTTTGTATGGTTCGTTTTATGTATTGCATTGGGGCTTGAAATAACATACACTACGGATGCTGTCTCATGGGAACTTTCTGATAATGTGCCTCCTCTTGTATTCTGGGGAATGACAGCTCTAACAGGTGTACTGGGTTGGAATTCAGGGGAATGAATAATTGGATAAGACCGTCCTGACATTGAAGATCTGTGGTTGGTCTAGCATTGCTATGGGTATGGTTTTCTTTCTCGTACCTGAATGGTATGCTGAATTAGAAGGGGCGAACACTGAAAATATTGCTTGGTTAAGAAATCTAGGCGCGGCCTTGGTTGCTGTTAATGGAATAGGCGCTTTACTGGCTGCCAGAGACCCTGTTGCAGAACGAAATTTGTATGATGTTGTGATGCTGGCTTCAGTTCTCGAAACTATAGCTTTGGGTTGGTCAACAGCAACATGGGAATTCTCCGCCACCGAGGAGATTTTTATCACTGGGCCATTGGTAGTTGCTATCTTGGTCAGTATTGGATTAATAGTATTACGTCCTAAAACTATTGAAGAGTGATTTCAATTTTTACGACCAAAAATTGCTAACGTTCCTACAAATCCTGACTTGATCCCTACGCGTCGTGTTTCAACGCCAGTGAATCCAGCATCAATCATCGCTTGTTTCCATTGTTCTTCACTCAATGTCGTCATATGTACATTGAGAGATTTCGGCCAATCATGACTTTCTGTATTTTCCAAATAGTGGTCAACTCCCGCAATTAGAACCCCTTTATCATTTAGCCATTCATTGAAGAAAGTTTTCAACATTTCTAAGGGGTCTTTCAAGTAATATAGGAATTCCATTGAATGTATTAAGTCAAACTTCTGCGAAGGATTCCACCCTGGAAGTTTTGCTAAATGGTATTCTCCTCCCTTTTGCTTTGCCTTGGTGATCATTTCAATGGAACCGTCAATTCCGATTACCTTATTACAATTATCATTTAATTGTAATTTACGACATACCCAACCATTCCCACAACCCACATCTATCGCTGAAAATGGGTCTACAAGCATTGGAATTGCAATATTTAGCATTTCATTGACTGAATTTGCATGTCCACTTTCCATCCCCTCATCTCTATTTCTTAGAGCCCATTCAGAGAATACTTCTGTCGCATCACGAGTTGTCATAATAATGCCGATAGATATCTATTGCAAGAAGATTTTCATTTTAATTATCGAAATTTTCAGTAATATAATTTACGGCATTTCTGAATATTATCATACCCTCTCCTTCACCATGTTCTTTATCTTCTCTAGTCCAAGTTGCACCTAACCATGTTGAATGATTTGCTTCAGGATGGGGCATTAAACCGAATACTAATCCCGACGGGTCGCATACACCTGCAATATTTCTCCAGCTTTGGTTAGGAGAAATTGGATATGGTAATACTTCATCACTTGAGGAAGGATATTCACTTGAAGGATTTACATATTTTACAACTAGTTGGCCTGATTCACTCCAGTTATCAAGAAGGCTTTTGTCGTCTGTTACGAATTTTCCTTCACCATGACGTACGGGCACTCTAATTCTTGTCATTCCTTTGGTCCAAATACAGTGGCTTTGAGGATTAAACTCTAACGTCGCCCATCGATTTTCATAATGGCCTGAATCATTCAGTGCTAAAGATGCTGTTTGAATTAAACTAACATCCTCGTCACCAGGTAATAGTCCCATTTTCACAAGTACCTGGAAGCCGTTGCATATCCCGATTACTGGTTTACCAGATTTGACAAAATTTCTCACTTGTTCACGCAACCCAAAGCGTAGCCTGTTACCCATCAACCTACCACTTCCCAAATGGTCACCAAAGGAAAAGCCCCCTGGTACAGCCATAATGTGATAATCTTCTAGATTCAATTCTCCGTTGACTAACCTATTCACATGTACTCTGTCTGCTTTAGCTCCAGCCATTTCGAAAACTGCCATTGTTTCCGTTTCACAATTAATTCCAAAACCGGAAAGAACCGCCACCTTAGGTATCATTAATTTCTACCTCCGTTCAAGGTATTTTTCCAAGAGTCTCTCAGTTCAGACATTGAAGCATTTAGTATAGGAGTGCCTTGGTGTGAAATTGTTATGTCGTCCCCTGAGTTCACTTTACCTAAGTAATTACATTCATGTCCTTCCATAGAAGCCTCAAAAATTTCGGAGTTTTCTGGTTTTACACTAACTAAAATCCTACCAAGGCTCTCTCCGAAAAGAGCCCCCCAATTATCCAAATTAATGTCAGCATGAAATATATCTGATAAATCTAAATCGGCACCTGAATCACATCCAAAACAACATTCTGCTACTGCCGCCGCAAGTCCGGCATCACTACAATCATGAGCACTTGAAACTAATTCATTTGACATGGCTTTTGTCAGACTATGATAGAGTAATAAATTCCTAGATGTGTCAATCTGCGGAACTCGGCCGCCAATTCCACTCTCTCCGTTTGATTCGTCACGCAGCATGAAAGCTAGTTCGCTAGCACCTAACTCTTGGTGAGTTTCTCCTACAAGATATATCATGTCTCCAACTTGTTTGAAGTCACTAGATACCGCCTTTCTTACATCTGAATGATTGCCTATTAAACTGAATAAAAGCGTTGGAGGTACGCTGATTTTTTCACCATCTAATGTAGCATCGTTCTTCATAGAATCTTTGCCACTTATACATGGTAACTTATACGCCCTACATACTTCATCTAATGCTCTATTTGCTCTAACTAATTGTGCTAATTTGTAACGCCCATCGGGTGTTTTCGCGGATTCAACAGGATCTGGCCAACAGAAATTATCAAGTCCTGCGATTAATTCTAAATCTACACCTACACACACTGCATTCCGTAGTGCTTCATCTATACTGGCTGCTGCCATAGCATACGAATCAATGTCTGAATATCTTGGAACAATTCCATTTGAAATCACCGCTCCTTGTGTTTTTCCTTGAATCGGCGCGATTACTGCTGCATCTCCTGGAGCATCGTGATTTACTCCACAAAATGGTTTGATAACTGATTGAGCAATGACTTCATGATCGTAAGATCTTACCCACCATTCCTTGCTAGCGACATTGGGCCTCGCCATCAATCTCGATAAGATTTTTCCCATCTCAACTGCATCTGCAGATGGGAATAAAATTGGGCGATGTTTTGGCTCTTGCCATTCTGATTCTAATTGTAATTGAGGGCATCCGTCATGCAAGAATGTAATTGGTAAATGGGCAACCGTTTCATCACCATAGCGTACAACAAATGCTCCTGAGTCAGTAAATTTACCTACTGCAGTGGCCTCTACCTCGTGCAACTTTGCTAGTTTTTCAAATTCTTCACAATCTTCAGGATTAATCCCTATTGTCATTCTCTCTTGTGACTCAGACACTAATATCTCCCATTTGCTTAACCCTGGTTGTTTCAAAGGGACTGCGGCTAAATCTAAATCTGCTCCACCGGTTAATTCTGCTAATTCACCTACACTACTAGATAATCCACCTGCGCCATTATCGGTAATTACTTGTATTAATCCTAGATCTCTAGCTTCCAATACCATATCTATCATTTTCTTCTGAGTGATTGGGTCTCCTATCTGAACTGCTGAAGATGGGCTATCTTCTGTCAATTCAAGACTCGAAAATGTTGCCCCGTGGATTCCGTCGCTACCAACTCTTCCACCTACCATGTAAATGATATTCCCCGGTTGTGGTGTTTTATCGTGACTCTGCCTTCCATCGGGTAATACTCTGGGCATTATACCAACGGTTCCACAGTAAACTAATGGTTTACCTAAGTATCTCTCATCAAAAACAATAGAACCGTTTACTGTTGGAATTCCTGACTCATTACCGCCCGCTCTTACACCAGCGTGTACTCCTCGAAATACTCGAGAAGGATGGAATAAACCTTCAGGTAAATGTCCTGAATAATCTGGAGGGCCAAAACAAAATACATCTGTATTAGCTATTGGCCTTGCACCTAATCCAGTACCCAAAATATCTCGATTGACTCCCACTATTCCTGTCATTGCACCACCATAAGGATCGAGTGCACTTGGGGAATTGTGGGTCTCTGCTTTGATACAAAGACTCCATGAATCGTTCCAAGCAATCACTCCTGAGTTGTCATGAAAGATACTCAGTAACCAATCGACTTCTGATTGTATATCCAAGGTTGGTTTCACGATGTGAGTTTTGAATAATGAATCGATGTAAGTATCTTCTCCCGTCTCATGATCTACATGATGAATATTGGCTGCGAATATTTTATGACAGCAATGTTCCGACCATGTTTGAGCAAGGCACTCAAGTTCTGCATCTGTTGGAGCATTTTCTGGAAGGCCTAATTTCTTTCTTGCAGAGCGGACTATCGGGCTTCTATAATTTGCCTGTATTGCTTTCATTTCTTCCAAATTTAATGCTAAAAGGCCTTTTTCACTGATTTCAACTAATTCTTCATCACTTACTTCTAGATTGACTGTTGCTGATGGTTGTTCCATTAACGTAGGTCTCTCTGGGAAATCTAACTCTGGCCAGTTTGAGTTTAGGCATTGTTTTCTATCAGAGATACTTGCCCGTTCAATCATTTGATTGTGCAACTTACTGGTCAACCATGTTGGTGAAACATCATTTGGAACACCCCAAAACAAATATGTCATAGTTGTAGAAACTTGTGATTCGTCTGATGCTTCGGTAAAAATAGTTGTTAGACCGTCTAGACCTGCTTGTCCCGCATTGTCTGTAACGCCCGGTTTAAAACCAACAGTGATTGCGATTTCAGGAGATTTAGGAAATAATTTTTTATTATCAATTAATGATTTGTTCAAGGCCCCGTATTCAATTATGGGGTCCGCAAATAAATCATATATTGCGCGTTCTGCTTCTTTTTCGGTGATATTCGTTTTTACCTGATAGCCTAATATCACCTTCACAGATTTTACTGAAATAGAATAATCAGATTCTAACATTGCTTTGATTGATTCTCCGCGAGCATCAGTCAAACCTTCTATATCTCGAGTAGCGACTTGAAAATTAAAAATTTGTACTTGGCCCATCTGGTCCCGCCGCCTATGAGTAGTTCGCGCAATAACTCGTCAATAATCAAAGTGGTGCGGAGCATAGGCTTCATCTCATAAAAATAGGCGATGAGTTAACATACCTATAGTCTGTGTTTGGAAACATGAAGGCTCAGACAGTATGGGGTTCAAGATGGGAAAATTGTGCAAATCCTTTGGCTCATCGCGTCATGGAAGTAGCTGCAAAAAAGAAATCACTTGTATGTCTAGCGGCTGACATGGAATCTATCTCTGATTTAATTGAATTAATTACAGAAGTGGGGCCATATATTGCAGCTTTGAAGACCCATGTAGATATGATAAAAGATTTCAGTAAGGAAGATTGGGGGGAGTTGACAGAATTAGCGTCTTCACTAGATTTATTACTTTTTGAGGATCGGAAATTTGCTGATATTGGAAAAATATCACAAAATCAAATGGCTGGGATTTACGATATACGTTCTTGGGCAGATATTGTAACTGCACACAGAATTTCGGGCCCGGATATCGTCGATGGGATTGCAGCAGGTTGGGCAGACGTAGAACGCGTTGGAGGGATTTTACTATTGGCACAAATGTCAAGCCGTGGCAACCTTCTAAATCCGGATTATACAAAGAATACTATTGAAACAGGAAAAGGTTCACCTCATGTGATTGGATATATTGGAAACGGAAGTTCTACAGAAGAAATAATACAATTGAGGTCTTTGGTAGGAGAAGGACAAATGATTTGGACGCCTGGAATTAACCTAGATTCTGGAGCGGGAAAAATGGGGCAGAGATATGGGCATCCTAGAGATAGTATTGCATCGGGAGCGGATATTATTATCGTTGGGTCAGGAATTCATGGTCAGAGCGATCGTGTTGCAGCAGCAAAGGCATACGCCAATGCTTCTTGGGATGCAATTCTTGAACGAGGAAAATAAATGTCTGTGCCGATTGAAGAACTTGCTCTGAATGCCACATACTGGTTCGCTGCAATTGGAATTTCGTTTCTTACAATATTTATCCTTGCAAGGGAAGTTCTAAAACGCTGGAGACTTAATTATCGATTAGAGAATAATGATGAAACATTATTGAATGATTCTTCAGTTAAAATTGAAATTTTGACCAGTGCACCAGAAGGTAGTTCATTTGTAGATTCTGTACCTGCTGTTCTAGTTGAAAAAATCGAGTAAATCGTCATAATAATTTTGCATATCAATATACTCTAAATAATGGGCTATACCTAATCCAGAACTAATCAATATTATTGATAAGATAAGTAGCTTCAATTTTCTGCCACGTTTTTTCTTTGGTTTTTCAATAACGGTTTGCGGCTCGGAGAGGGGAGGGAGAGGAGGTAGTTCAGGAAGGGGGGGCAATATTGGAGTTGGCTCTTCTAACTCTGGATATAATGCGTCTAAATCGGGAAGGCCTGGGGCCTCGGGAATATCTCCCATGATTTCTTCCCATTTTTCGTCTATGTCGCTAAATGCCACGGGAGTGACAAGTGTAAGAACTGCTCCTGAAGAATATGCGGCGTCCTGAGTTTTAGATAATCTAGTTTTACTAGAAACAAAAATGATGCGGGCTTTAGGATCTGTCTCTCTCATTTCAAGTGCGGCAATATGGCCATCCATTGTTGGTAAATCTAGTGTAAGGAATACTAATTCAGGCTCTAAACGAACATATTCATCCACCGCTTTATCTCCATCATTACAGATTTCAACGCTCCAACCTCTACGGGACATGATGTTTCTTAGCCTGCCCTCTAAGATAGAATTGCCAACTACAACAAGAGCTACACGTGACATCTCAAACCGCACACAAGGGGTATGATACATGAAAGACGCGGTGTGAAAGTCATTCTAATATAGAGTCTAAGAACCATTCTGGATCAAAATCTTTCAAATCATCATAGCCTTGTCCGATGCCTGCTAAAACGATTGGCCTACCAGTAGCGTGTGCTATAGAAAGTGCAGCACCACCTTTAGCATCAGTATCTAATTTACATAATGCGACACCGTCAAAATTTAATATTCTTTGAAATTCTTTAGCCTGGGTCACCGCATCATTTCCTGCCAATGCATCAGCAACAAATAGTACTAAATGAGGTTGAGTAATTCTATGGACTTTTCTAAGTTCTTCCATTAGATTTGTTTTATTCTGCATTCTTCCTGCGGTATCAATTATTACAATATCATCTCCCTTGGCCTTTGCACTTTCTATGGCGTCTCTAGAAACAGCTGCTGAATCTCCTCCTCTCTGACTTTTGATACATCTAACACCGATGTTTTCGGCATGTGCTGCAAGTTGATCGATGGCTCCTGCACGGAATGTATCTGCTGCTGCTAAAACCACAGAGTAACCTTGCTCAGTAAGCCTGTGCGCAATTTTGGCCGTTGTAGTTGTCTTACCAGTGCCATTGACTCCAACTATCATTATCGAGACTGGAGTACCTTCAGTTACAAAGGAATGAATTGTTCTATCAAAATCCCAATATCCTGCCTCAAGTAAATTTTGTAACGATTTGTAAACTATCTTCTCTACTATTGTGTCTAATCCTACACGCATATTGATTCTTGAACCGATTAAATTAGCCTTCAATGTGCTTATCACTTCCATGACTGCTGAATGCCCCATATCGGACTGTAACAATTCTTCTTCGAGTTCAAATAGGATTTCGTCTAAAACAGGCCCTCCACGGATTATTTGGCCACCCTTTGTTACTTTAGCATCTGATAAATCGATTTCGAATTCCTTTACAACTGGTACTAATTCTCTCCCAGTAGTTGTTTTCATACGATCGATAGGTTTGATTTGTGTTGGTTTTATTGATTTTATACGGTCGATTTTTTCAGCCTGTTGGGCTATTTTCCTAGTTTTTTTATTGGTTTCTTTAGAAAATGGGTTTTTGAGTTCGTCGTCGGAAAAATCATCCCACTCATCTTTTTTTGTTCCTAAGGATTGTGTATTGTCAATAGGGGCATCTTTGGTTTTTGATTTCTCTATGGATAACAATAACTCTTCTCTTTTCTGAAGAATTTCGTCTGCCTCATTTGTTCCTTCTTCAACTGTGATTTCTTTTCTATCGACAGCGTCTTTGGTTTTTTTCTTGAATCGGTCGAATAATCCCATATTATCACTCAATCATCAAGAGTTAGTTCTGTACCACGCTTCCTCTTTTTTCGAGGTGCTTTATTCGGTGTATTTACTTGCAGTTGATTGTTTTTTTCCGGTATTTCTTCTGTTACTTCTGGCTGTAAAGAGGCAATCTGTTCATTGAAAACATTGGCTAATGAAATTGTAGTTTCTTCGATTGAACTAAACTCAATTTTCATTTTATTCATTATATCAAGAATTTCTTCTGTTCTTTTTGTTAAAATTTCTATTGCTTCTTCTAGAGGTTTTTCGGCCTGTACTCTACTTCCGATATCAATTACTGCCCCGGTCTTGGGAGGAATGTCTGCGACAATCTGGACACCTGAGCCTAAAGGGATCATTGCGCCTTTGGCACCACTATCTGGAATTGCAGATAATGTTTCAATTGTTTGGAGTTGTTCGAGTCTGATTTGTTCTAAGCGAGACGTCTGTTGTTCTATAGATTCCATCCGTTGGCGATTAAGTTCGACTTGTTGCGCGATACGTTGCAATTCTGCCTTATCTACTCCACTCATTGAACTGCCGAAGTTGTCGTCTGTCAAGAATGCGTCGCAAACGCAATTGAGATTATTCTAAAATAAATTCAATTATTTGGTTGGCAGCTGCCTCAGCAGATAGTTTAGTGGTATCTATTCTAATTTCAGGCTTTTCTGGAGGTTCATAAGGACTAGATATTCCAGTGAAGTTAGGGATTTGTCCAGAACGTGCCTTTGCATACAGGCCTTTTACGTCTCTCTCTTCGCATACTGATAATGGAGTGTCTATGAATACTTCAATAAACTCATTCTCTGAGACTAACGAGCGCGCCATTTTCCTCTCTGACTCAAAAGGAGAGATGAATGAAGTGATGCAAATTAAGCCACTATTTACCATTAACTTTGCAACTTCTCCTACTCTCCTAATATTTTCAACTCGGTCGGCTGCAGTGAAACCTAAATCTCTGTTAAGTCCATGCCTCATATTATCACCGTCAAGAGTGATCGTATGTTTTCCTAATGCCTGTAATTTTTTCTCCAAAATATTTGCAATGGAAGATTTTCCTGAGCCCGATAACCCAGTAAACCATATTATTTTCGGAGTTTGTGATTTTTGTTCGGCCCTTGACTCCTTGGAAACATCCATTTTTTGCCAATGAATATTTTCTGAACGGCGAAGTGCGAAATCGATAAGGCCCATTCCAACAGTATTGTTCGAAAGTCTATCAATTACAATGAATCCCCCCAAAGTTTGGTTATTATCATAGGAATCATATGCTATTCTCTTATCTAGTGAAATATTACAAACTCCGATTTCGTTCAATTCCAGCGTTTTAGCGGGTAAATGATTCAAGGTGTTTACTTCTATTCTATGCTTTAATTTCCCCAACGTTAATGTTGCAGATTGGGTATTTGATTTGAAAATATACTGTCTACCAGGAATCATAGCATCCGCACTCATCCATAAGATACGAGATTGGAATTGGTCTGATTCA
>Ga0209036_1000981_pt1 | contig 12275 bp, 16 predicted proteins | sample MarorgKNORR_S2LV_3_FD_188222 | JGI IMG/M metagenome (GOLD analysis project Ga0209036, IMG submission 188222) | Marine microbial communities from the Southern Atlantic Ocean, analyzing organic carbon cycling - DCM_A/KNORR_S2/LV (SPAdes) (version 2) | ecosystem: Environmental > Aquatic > Marine >... | reverse complement strand
GGTAATTCTCTATTTATACCAAAAGGAAAACCTTGGATTTCTTTGGTTCCAAGTACATATTTACCTACTTTTGACAATTAACTTTACTTTTGTACATCAACAATGGTATATTAAGAGTGCGTTTCAATTAAGTGTGATACGCAGCCCTGTTGGGAAGCCCTCTTAATGGGGGCTTCCGATTTTTCGGACTAATTTAATTCAGACAGTATGTTTAACGTATCTCCCCAAACTATGTCAGGGATATAAGCTATTAAATATGAACAATCAACTTCTTCAAATTCTTTAATAGTATTAAAAACCTCTTCCTTTGTGCCTATAAGTGGTTTTTCGTAATAATTTTCTTGAGGAATGTTTGTGTACTTTGAAAGTTTCTCAATTTTTTTATCTAATTCACTTTTGGTATTTGCGATAAGTACATTTGTATGGAGAGTTTTACCTATTTCGTTAAAATCTCTTTGTTCATTTTTACAATGTTCTTTTAAAATATTTGTTTTATGAATAAACCCTTCAACATCAACATCCCAGTTTCCATAATCTCCATATTTAGCTAAAAGTTTAAGTGTGACTTTTTCTCCACCACCACATACCCAAAGCGGAGGATAAGGTTTTTGAATAGGCTTTGGTTGATTAATTGCACCATCTATTTGATAGTATGTGCCATTGAAAGATGGTGTTTCCTCTGTTGTCATAAGTTTGTATATGATTAATGACTCTTCTAACATTTTTAACCTAATACCTGCGGTTGGGTAGTTGTAACCATAAGCTTTATATTCTTGATCATACCAACCAGCACCTATCGCATATTCAAGTCTACCGCCAGACATAACATCGATATTAGAAGCTACCTTTGTTAAGTATGAAGGGTTACGATATGAATTACATGTACACATCTGTCCTAATCTTAATTTTGAAGTTGATTGAGAAAGAGCTGCCATTAAGGACCAACATTCATATGTAGGATCTTGTGTAGGTATAGGAACTGTGTGAAAATGGTCATAAACCCATACTGATGTGTAATTTAGGTCTTCAATAGCATTTGCTGTAGAAATAATGGTATCCCATTGGTCTTCTAACGGAATTCCGTTAAGATCCATTCTCCAACCTTGTGGAATAAAAGCACCAATTTTCATAAAATTATTATAGCTATTTCGAATTTCGTCTTTTTAAGATTGATATTAAATCTGAAAGATCTTCTCTGTTTTCAATTCTTTTGAAATACTTTAGCCCAAAGTATGTAATGAATAAAAGAACAATAGTAAGGCTAAGAAAGTTAATTACTTTAACAATTGCTCCGCCAATACAAGAGCGTTTATTAACACCTAATTCTTCTATAAAGGATGTATTGTTTATATTTGAAAAAATTTCATATGCAGTACCGCAACTTATTTCAAATTCTTTATATAGATTTAGTGATATTCCCACATATTCAAGTGTTACCTCACTGAATAAATTAAATATGCTTATAAGGAATAGTAAAATTAAAATAATCAAAAAAGATTTTCTATTAAACATAAACTAAATACACTTTACTAAGTGAATGAAATAAACATATTAGAAAATCAACTTAAAAGAATGCGTTCAATGAATAAATTTTATCATTTACAATTTTTAAAGGATGTACGCTATTTCTTTGCTATCAGTATTATTTCACTAATAATTTCTTTTAATAATGAAACTGTTTTGTATCTACTACCTTTAATATCGTTATTTGGAAGTGTTATGCTCGCTTTTCATGCTTATTTTCTTATATTTTCTAGAAATTACTCCGAATACTTAGAAAAAAAGATTAACAAACAGTCAAATAGTGAGATATTTATTACTCATAAATTAGAAAATAGTTATTTTTTTCCAATACAAGATAAAAAAATAGTAGTTGCAAAAATTGGTAAAGAATTTTCATGGTTTAGTTTTGTCACTTTATTTATTACATTCTATGGTGTAGCACTTTATGTATATGCAATATACAATCTTGTTACTCTTATGAACAGCATTAATTATTTAGTGTTTATAATTATTCTTACGCTGATTACATTCTCCGTAGGTTATTGGTGGTTTGTGAATAATGTAGGGGAGTCAAGATTAAGGAGTATATATGACGAATAGTTATTCAAATTTTGAAGGTAAAAATCTTGACAACTTTCTTGGTCACGAAATGATCGAAATTAAAGAAAATTATGTTAAATCAAAACTTAAAATAGAAGACCACCATAAACAACCTATGGGATTAGTTCACGGAGGAATCTACGCTACATTATCAGAAACTATATGTTCTTACGGTGCTAATTTTTTAGATAAGGGTGTCTTTGTCGGTGTAAATAATAATACTGATTTTTTATCTAGTGTAGAAGATGGTGAAATTTTATGTATTGCTGAACCAATAAAGATTGGAAGATCCTATCAACTATGGGAATCTAAAATTTATCATAACGAAAAGCTTTGTGCCATTTCTAAAGTAAGATTAAGTAAAATAAAATGAAAAAATTTTTAATAATATTATTATTTATTAACTTTTGCTCTTCAGATGATGTTGCAAATGAAGATAATGCAGTAATAGAAACTGAGTCAACTACAACAATAGGAGAAACAATGAACGATAAAGTATACGATAAACAACCTGATATGAATATAAACTTAGATTCAGATTATTCAGCTGTAATTAAAACTAACTTTGGAGAAATGACAGTTGAATTTTATATGGAAGATTCTCCAGTGACTGTTAATAATTTTGTTACTTTATCTAACGATGGGTATTACGATAATGTTATTTTTCATCGTGTAATTTCTGGATTTATGATTCAAGGTGGTGATCCTTCTGGTACTGGTCATGGTGAATATGGCAAATTTCCAGGTTATGAATTTGATGACGAGTTAAACAATCAAAGACCTTATGAAAAAGGCATATTAGCAATGGCAAATAGAGGTCCAAATACTAACGGAAGTCAGTTTTTTATAATGCATGCTGATTATCCACTACCTTACAGTTATACAATATTTGGTAAAGTTACAGATGGTTTTGATGTTATAGATAAGATTGCAGAAGTAGAAACAGATACAGCTGATAAACCAACCGAAGATGTAATTATAAATACTGTTGAAATTCTTGAGAATTAAACTTTTTTAAAGTTTTTTTACTAAAAATACCGCCTGCAACACCTGTGGTATTTTTAATTAAGTATTTATCAATAAATAACTCTTTTGATAGATTTTTAATATAATTATCAGAATAATTTAACTTTTTTGAAAGAAATAATGAATAATTATTGTAATTTGCATTTATATAATAATTGTAAATATATGCATATAAACACATCAATTCAGGTCTATTGTCAGTATGCCGATTTTTAATTTGTTTAATAATTTTTTTTAAATCAAACTTGTTAAATTTGATATTTCCCGTGTGTTTTACAAAGTTTTTTGGGTCAATTTCTGAATAATTAGTTATTTGCTTTAATGCTTTTTTATTTAGTGAATATATATTTAGATTTCTTATATCAATAGAACTCATTTCATTATTAGACTCTGTAAATATTTTTACAGAATTATTTAATAATTGGTATTCATTTATAAATGCATAACTAAATTCAATATTGTATTTCTTATTAATTTTTGTAAATAGATAAATAATTTCATGTTTTGAAAATTTGATATTATTTTTCATATATATATTTTATAGTTTTTTTGAATGATTATTTTAATTAACGAGGAACTTCAAATTTACATTCAATAGAGATTAATATTAAAGCATGAGTATCGACATTAAATTACCTGATGGATCAATAAGGAATTATGATTCACCTGTTACTGGGTATCAAATAGCTGAGAGTATTGGTCCAAGGCTATTAAAGGATGCTATTTGTATTGAAATAGACAATACTTTTAAAGACTTATCATTTTCAATTACTGAAAACAATACAGTAAGAATAGTTACAAATAAAGATCTAGATGCATTGCATATACTTAGACATTCATCAGCGCATATATTAGCTCAGGCTGTATTAAATATTTATCCGGATGCACAATTTGGCGTTGGTCCAAGTATCGAAAATGGTTTTTATTATGATTTTTTATTTTCTAATCCTATAAAAGAAAGTGACTTACTAAATATAGAGTTAGAAATGAAAAAAATATCAAAAAGTTCGCAATCGTTTATACGGAGTGAAATTTCCAAAAAGGAAGCTATTAAACTTTTTAAAAATCAAAATTTAAAAAAAGAACTTATTGAATCAGCCGAAACTGATGAAGGCGTTGGTAATGAATCAGTTTCTCTGTATACAAATAATAAATTTGTTGATTTGTGTATGGGTCCTCACTTACCTAATACTGGTTTATTAAAACATTTTAAATTAACAAAAATATCAGGAGCATATTGGCGCGGTGATGAATCAAATGTACAACTACAAAGAATATATGGAACTTCTTGGTTCACTAAAGAAGATTTAAACACATACTTAACTCAGCAAGAGGAAGCTGAAAAGCGTGATCACAGAAAATTAGGTAATGAATTAAATCTATTTACATCTAGTGAAGAATTAGGTTCAGGAAATTTTCTATGGAAACCAAAAGGTGCAGTTTTGCGTGATGTCATAGAAAGTTATAGTAAAAGAGCTCATATGGATAACGGTTATTCATTAGTTAATACACCTCATATAGGAAAGTCTGTTTTATGGGAAACATCAGGACATCTTGAACACTATAGCGAAAATATGTATCCGCCAATTAATCATGAAGAAAACAATGAAACTTATTATTTGAAACCTATGAATTGTCCTTTTCATATTCTTGTATACAAAAGTGATCTTCATTCCTATAAAGAATTACCATTAAGATATTTTGAATTCGGATCTGTATATCGATATGAAAAAACTGGTGTTTTACATGGATTACTAAGACTTCGAGGATTTACACAAGACGATGCTCATATATTTTGTACCAAAGATCAAATAAATGATGAAGTTAAAACATTGCTTTCTTTTTCTGTAAAGTTATTAGGTAGTTATGGACTGACAGAAATTGAAGCAGATTTATCTACTAAACCAAAAAAATATATTGGTAGTGATAGTGATTGGGATAACGCTACAAGTAGTTTAAAACAATCGTTAACAGAGTTAGGTGTACCGTATCAAACTGCTGATGGTGAAGGAGCATTTTATGGCCCAAAAATAGATTTACATGCAAAAGATGCTATCGGTAGAAGATGGCAATTAAGTACTATTCAAATAGATTTCGCACAACCCGATAACTTTAATATAGAATTTGTAAATTCAGACAATAAAAAAGAAAAACCGGTAATGATACATAGAGCTTTACTAGGATCTGTTGAGAGATTTACCGCAGTTTTACTTGAGCATTATGCTGGAAATTTACCTGGATGGTTATCTCCAAATCAAGTTGATGTGTTAACTATTGGTAATGTAGAAAAATATACTGATAAAATAATACGTGACTTAAAAGGATTTAGAGTTACATTAGATGATCGAAATATTAGATTAGGGGAAAAAATTCATAATTCTGAAAAATCTAAAACACCAATACAAATTATTGTTGGTGAAAAAGATTATGAAAATAGCACGATGGCTATAAATATTTTTGATCAGGACAATAATAAAGATATTGAATATAAAGAGGGTATTAAAATTGTTCGTAAATTACTTAAAGAACCGGAGTTTAATCTAAATGGTTGATGGAATTGAAATAGATAAAGAAGTTGCCGAGGAGACGTTATTACCGGATGATTTAAACTCACTAGCAGTTGGAAGTTATGTAGTGCCTGATCCCCGTAAGAGATCTCAGTATCCTTTTTTTGTATTTGCTGTATTAGTAATAACATACCTTACATCTCTAGTTATTGATTTTGTTACTTTCACTCCAACTTTTATAATTCTTCTTTCAGTTGTTATTTTGCTTTTTTTGATTGATAATAAATTCAGAATTCAGCAGCAGGAAGTTATTGAAAAGATAACTGATTCTATAGAGCACTCAATTGGCTATTACTCAATTGCTTTAACATTTTTGTTTTCAATTAGAAATATTCTTACACCCGTGTGGACAGTGATTGTTTATTCTCATGAAAATCCGCCTCAATTTAAAACAATTGTAGAAATAAATGCATTAAGTGGAGAGATTGTTACTGAACCTTATACAGAAAATATAAATGCTTGAGAAATATTTTAAGAAGTATTCAGAATCATTCGCTAAACCTTTTATTAAAATTCTTAAAATTATTAAAGTAAAGCCCAATACGGTATCTATTGCAGGGGTTGTAGTTATACTTTTTGGTTCATATTTTTTTTATTTAGGAAATATACAACTAGGTATAATTTTGATTTTCCTTGGTAGTGCTATAGATGGTTTAGATGGACCTTATGCGAGAGAAACCAATTTACAATCTGAAAGTGGCGCAATATTAGATTCATTGATAGACAGAATTGGTGAATTAATAATTTGGAGTGTTGTAGGAATATCATACACAGACACAGATACAGAGTTATTTACTATATTTGCAATTATTGTTTCGTCTAATTTAATTCCTTACATGAGAGCTAAATCAGAATCTTATGGTTTAGAAAATAAAAAAGGTATAGCTGCGAGACCAGAAAGAGTTATTTTTGCAGTACTATTTATGTTTTTTGATTTTCATTTTCTTTACGTTTATATTTTTGCAGTTATTACTTGGATTACAGCTTTCCAAAGATTTCTCTACTTATATAATCATCTAAATGACTAAATATAAAATAATCATTAAGTTACATAAATTTATAAAGGGTTTAAATATTCGTAAGTTATCATTTATATCTTATCCAATAGGGTTTTTATATTTTATATTTACACCCTTTAACAGTTATAAACTATCAAAACGAAAAACATATATTGAAAATTATTCAGTATTAAAAGTCAAAATTAATTACGTAAAGTATTGGATAGAAACTATTTGGTTATCAAAAGAAGGTTATAAAAATCAAGTTTATGACAATGTTGAAATTGTAAATGAGCATGAAGTAAGAAAATTAAATAAAAATTATAATTCATATATTATTGCACTCCCTCATACAGGAAATTGGGAATTTGCTATTCCAATGGGTCAAAAACTAGATCTTAATCTTATGGCAGTTGCCGAACCTCTTGATGATAAAGATATTCTTAATTGGTTCACAAGATTGCGAGAGTCATTAGGATGTAAAATTATATTAGGCGGTAAAGGCCAAAATACATATGAAAAATTGGTAAATCATTTATCAGAAGGATTCCATGTATGCTTATTAGCTGATCGACATGTAGGAAATAGTGGTGTTGGTGTTGAGTTTTTTAATCAAATGGCTGCTTTTCCAAAAGGTCCTATAGCACTATCACTTCAGACTCAATTACCAGTTATACCCGCTGCTTTTATAAATATCGATAATGAATATAAATTAATTTTTGGTAAACCGTTTATTGTTCCACACTTTGAAAATGATGCACAAAGTATTCAACATGGTTTAAAAGTTTTAAGTAAAGAGTTAGAAAAATTAATACTTCTTGATCCAAATCAATGGCACTCAATACAACCCGTATGGACAAGTGAGTACTAACGTTCTCCTTTTAACTCCATATTCCTTTAAAAAATATGGGGGAGTTCAAAGTCAAGTTAATTTAATTGAAGAGTACCTCGATACACACGAGGAATTTAAAGTTAAAGTTTTTGCTCATGGAAAACATAAAAAACTAGACAAATCTTTAATATTCAATATTCCATTTAATTCGTCAGTTTCTTCGGTTATGTTATTTCCAAATAGAAAGCTTTTTAAACAATATTTAAGTTGGGCTGATGTTGTGCATGTGCATGAACCTTTTGTCCCAATATTATTTTGGAGATTGCCTAAAAATATTAAATATGTATTTACACATCATGCAGCACTTCATCCGTATGTGCTTTTTTTATTAAAAATTTTATATAAGTTATTTTCATTTAACTCTTCGAGTACTTATGTAAGCAAAGATTCTAAGAATAATGCTTTAACTTTAAACAATAAAAGTAAGTTAATTCCAAATATGATAAAAATAAATAAAGATGTGTCGTTTAGTGAAGAAAAAGGATATTTATTTATTGGAAGACAAGAAAAACGTAAAAATTTTGAATACTTTAAATTATTGTCAGATCATAAAAATTTCAAAAACTCAAAATTTATTGCAATCACAAATAAATTAATTGATTCAAAAATTATAGAAGTTTATATAAATCCAAGTGAAAATCAAAAAAAGGATGTATTTAAACTAACGAATATATATCTTGCGTTAAATACTAAAAGTGAAAGTTTTGGTATAACAATATTAGAAGCTGTAAATAATGGTAACTTAGCAATTACAAGTAATTTGAATGCGTTTAAAAATGTACTTGTTGAATCGCATATTGTATTTAAAAATAAAGATTTTGATTCATTAATTGAAGTTCTTTCAAATCTAACACACAGTAAATTAGCTGAACTTTGGAAAAATCAATATGAAGAAATAAAAAAATATGATTTAGATAAAAATATGAAGGAGTTCATTTCTATATATACAAACTTATGATGTATTATTAAATATATGAAAATTGAATCAACAAATAAAGTTAAAAGAGGCTTAGCAGAGATGCTCAAAGGTGGCGTCATTATGGATGTGGTAAACGCTGAGCAAGCAAGAATTGCAGAAAAAGCAGGAGCATCAGCTGTTATGGCACTGGAAAGAATACCTGCCGATATAAGAGCGGATGGTGGAGTAGCTCGAATGTCTTCTGTAGGTGTTATTCAAGAAGTAATGGATTCAGTTTCAATCCCTGTGATGGCTAAAGCTAGAATTGGACATTTTGTAGAAGCGCAAATCTTAGATTCTCTTGGAATAGATTTTATGGATGAATCTGAAGTCCTGACTCCAGCTGATGAAGTTAATCATATTAATAAACAAAATTTTAAAGCGCCATTTGTTTGTGGTGCAACAGGACTTGGCGAAGCAACTAGAAGAATAGCTGAAGGTGCATCAATGATTAGGACTAAAGGTGAAGCTGGTACAGGTAATGTAGTAGAAGCTGTTAGACATATGAGGACCATTATTAATGAATTAAATGAAGTAATTGCTTGTGATGAAAATGAAGTTGTGGCTTTAAGTAAAAAATTTAGAGCTCCACTACACGTGTTGGAAGAGATTAAAGAATTAAAAAAATTGCCAGTAGTAAATTTTGCAGCTGGAGGTATTGCCACACCAGCTGATGCAGCGCTTATGATGCAATTAGGTTGTGACGGAGTATTCGTAGGATCTGGAATTTTTAAGAGTGGCGATCCTGCGGAAAGAGCAGAAGCAATTGTTATTGCAACAACAAATTTTAATGATCCTAAAGTATTGGCTGAAATTTCAAAAGACTTAGGCGAACCTATGGTTGGAATTAATATAGACACGCTTTCTGAAGAAGAGAAATTAGCTAAAAGAGGTTGGTAATTGAAAGTTGGAATACTTTCATTCCAAGGTAGTTTTCTAGACCATTCAAAAAGTATTTTATCTATTGGTGCTACACCAGTTTTAATTAAAAATGAAGCAGATATTTATGATTTAGATGCTTTAATACTTCCCGGTGGTGAATCTACAGCAATGAAGAAAATTGATAGCTATTCAAAAGTATTTAGTGTATTAGATGATTTTATTAAATCAGGAAAACCAACACTATCAACATGTGCGGGAACAATATTGTTAGCTAAAGATGTTATTGGAGGAGATACTACAATTCCAAATATTGACATTCAAGTAACAAGAAATGCGTATGGACGACAAACCGAATCTTTTGAGGGAAGTGTAAGTTTTTATGATAATAACGATATTTACTGTTTTATTAGGGCACCTAAAATTACAAATATCCTAACTGACAAAGTTGAAGTAATTGCAAAACATAACGAAGAGATAGTTGGAGTAAAACAAGATAATATTGTTGCTTTAACTTTCCACCCAGAATTAAATAATGATAAATATTATTTAAATTGGTTAGACAATTTCATAAAGGAAGGTGAAAATGTCAGGACACTCTAAATGGTCAACCATTAAAAGGAAAAAAGGTGCGAATGATGCTAAAAGAGGCAAGTTATTTGCAAAACTTATAAAGGCAATAGAAGTTGCTGCAAAAAATGGCGGTACGGACCCTTCGGCTAATGCACCTCTATATCAAGCTATTCAAAAAGCTAAATCCAATTCAGTACCTAATGACAATATTGAAAGGGCTCTTAAACGTATTGATGGAGATTCTGATGCAGGTGAAATATTTGAACTTACTTATGAAGGTTATGGTCCACACGGTGTTGCAATACTGATAAATTGTTTAACAGATAATAAAAATCGTACATCTTCAGATGTGAGGGCTGCTTTAACTAGAAACAATGGATCAATGGGTAATCCAGGTAGCGTAGCATATTTATTTGAACTTAAAGCTATATTTCAATTTGAACAGTACGATGATCAACTAATTGAGATTGCTATTAATTCCGATTGCTTAGAAATACAAGAATTGAGTAATGGGATTACTTTTGAGTTTGAACCTAATAATTTTAAAAATACATATGAGATGTTTAAGAAAAGTGGATATAACCCTGATAATGCTGAAGTAGCAAATATACCATCAACTTCTATAAATTTAGATGCATCACAATTTTCACAAATTACTAAATTGATAGAATCTCTAGAAGATTTAGACGATGTACAAGATGTTTATGCAAATTTTGACATAGAAGAAAAAGAACTAGAGTCACTACTTTCTGAATAATTAAAAGTAATATTTAGATATGGTAAATAAAGCAAAAAAACAGGGAACAACTTACGAAACCAATATAGTTAATAGACTTAATAAAAATAAATTTTTTAAATCACAACGTTTCGCTGAAGGCGGATCTAACGATTTAGGCGACATACAGCTTCTTGTTGGTGACGAAGAATATTATATTGAAGCCAAATCTCGTCAAAATTTAAATATTCATCAATCATTAGATAAAGCTATCGATAAATCAGGTAGTGAAAATACAATTTTATTTTGGAAGAAGTTAAAGAAAAGAGATGGGAATTCAAGAAGATCTTCTGATGGCATGCCTGAAGTAGTTACAATGTCATACGATTTATTTGTTAAATTGATGAACAAGTAATGCCTTTTGAATCTGATATTTTTGATTACAACCTGCCAAAAGACTCAATAAATCAAAATCCATACAAAAATCCAAACAATTCTAAACTTCTTTTAGCTGACACCAAAGAAATAATAAAATTTAAAAAATTTAATACAATAATTGAACAACCTTCTCTTTTCATATTAAATAAATCAACTGTTAGAAATGTAAGAGTGCAAACAAAGAAAAAAACCAAGGGTTCAATTGAGATTTTTTTTCTTGAAATATTAGGTGAAAATATAGCAAAATGTTTAATTCGCTCCTCTGATACAAAAAAATTAAATAAGGTTTATGATTTAGACGATTTCAAATTTAAAATAATTAAAATTCAAAATGACACATTTCATATTCACACAAATAAAAAAGTAAACGAAATTATTGATAGCTATGGAATAACACCGTTACCACCGTATATTGAAGATAATTCAAAGAAATATAAATACTACAATAATCAATTCTCAGATGGAGGTTTTTCAGTAGCATCTCCAACTGCAGGATTACACTTTACCAACAAACAGATTGATTTATTAAAAAAACAAGGACATGAAGTTGTATATATAAATTTAGACGTGAATATTGATACGTTTAAACCAGTTACAGTTAAATATTTGCATGATCATGATATTCATGAAGAGAATTATAGTATTGAAGAATCTGACTTTAATAAAATTTTAAGTGCAAAAGAAATAAAAAAGAATATCTATTGTATAGGCACGACAACTCTTCGAGCTGTTGAGTCTGCATATTTAACGGGTACTTTAAAAGGCAGTACAGATTATTTCATATTTCCTGATTCGAAAATTAATATTCCTAATTACTTAGTTACAAACTTTCATGCGCCAAAAAGTTCACTACTTTCTATCGTATCATGTGTATATGGAGATAATTGGCTAGAACTTTATGAATATGCCTTAAATTCGGGTATGAAATTTCTAAGTTTTGGTGATGCAGTATTATTTAAAGTGAATGAATGACATAGAATTAAAAACAGTAGCACGTGATGGCAAAGCTCGTCTTAATGAAGTTACTTTAAATAATAAGCAGTTCCAAACGCCTTTATTTATGCCTGTTGCAACCAGAGGAGCATTGAAGTCACTCCCATTTAATTATTTAGAAGATACTGACATA
>Ga0209036_1000978_pt1 | contig 12289 bp, 8 predicted proteins | sample MarorgKNORR_S2LV_3_FD_188222 | JGI IMG/M metagenome (GOLD analysis project Ga0209036, IMG submission 188222) | Marine microbial communities from the Southern Atlantic Ocean, analyzing organic carbon cycling - DCM_A/KNORR_S2/LV (SPAdes) (version 2) | ecosystem: Environmental > Aquatic > Marine >... | reverse complement strand
TGTATACAAATAATCATTATCACAATCGCTCGAACTACTATTGATAGAACAATAATCAAGAAACTTTTTTATATCATTAAATCTCTCTTCTTCCCAGTTTAAACCTGAATAAAATCTATTTAAAGAAACATCAATAATTTCATTAAATTGATCAATATTTGGCAAGTCTTCAAAATCTATTAAAATATTATTTTCTTCATCTATTTCGATTATCTTTCCTTTAATAGATTTAGTTATTTTTTTATTTTTCTGTTCTACTACGTTTAGATTTATAATTTCATCTAAAAGGGTGTTAGCTAGTAATTTATAATTCATTTCCTCAGTTTTTGAAAAATTAACATCAAACGAAATTGAATCACTATTAATAAATTTAAAACCTAATTTTTCATATAAAAATGATCTATTATTTTTTTCATCAATAAGTTCATATATATTTATATACAATCCAAAATTTATATTTAAGTCTTTTATTATTTGCTTTGTTTTTTCTTTTTTATCAATAAATAAAGGATCTTCTAATATTCCAGGATTAGTAATTATATCAAATGCAGAAATTTGTGGATTAAATAATGAATTTGGCAGAGTGTCATTGAAATTTTTAAAATATTCTTTCTTTATATCATCAATTATAATTAATTGTTCATTTGGAGAATAATTTTTAGAGAATAAAGATTTTAAAGAATCATTCAAAATTAAAAGGCTATCTTGATTTAAAATATTAAGATGAATATTTTCAGAGGATACATTTTCAAGCATTTTTTTTGCCAAATAAAATCTGTTTTGACTACTTTCTAAATTAAATAACACCACTTCTTCTTTACCGATTTGGTCTATTTTATTACAAGACATCCCCATGAAAATTAAAATCGTGGTTAAAAAACTAATAATTATTAATTTGAAATATTTCATTTATTTTTAATCATTAAAACTTATTATAACAATTTCTTTTATACAAAACAAAAAATCCCTTCACTAGTTTCCTAACGAAGGGATAATCTTATGTCGAGGTGGCAGGATTCGAACCTGCGACCCCCTGCTCCCAAAGCAGGATGAATTAGTTATTAGTAATTATTAATTAGACCTTTTTTCAAAGTTTTCATTTCTTTTTGAATCAATTCTTTTCACAATTAAAAAAATAATAAAAAAAATACTTATTATTATTAAAAATCCCTCAATTATCATTTCAACTTTACTGCAGTTCCATAAGCAAGTATTTCAGCAGCACCCTGTGTTACCATTGAAGTAGCTAACCTTACACCTACGACGGCATCTGCACCTAACGTATTTGCATCGTCAATCATTCTTTGTATAGCCTCTTCTCTCGAATCAGCTTGAAGTTTAGTATATTCATGAATTTCTCCACCAACAATATTTTTAAAACCAGCAAAAATATCCTTCCCAATATTTTTTGCTCTAACTGTACTTCCTCTAGCAATACCAAGATTTTCAGAAATTTCTTGATTTGGAATCTGATCTAGTGTTGATATAATCATTAAAAAAACCTCCTTTTGATAATAACTTTTAAATTTACTAACAAAAAAGCCTCTATAAAAGAGGCTTTCTAATATATTGTCGAGGTGGCAGGATTCGAACCTGCGGCCCCCTGCTCCCAAAGCAGGTGCGCTAACCGGACTGCGCCACACCTCGAATAAATTTCAAAAAAATTAGACACTGAATATATAACATTTTTAATTTAATTATAAATAATAATTAATATTATTTCATTGTTATATTTAATCATAAACCTATGAATAAAATTATTAATAAATACATCATAAAAGAACTTACCCTACCATTTGTAAGCTCATTATTTATTTTGATATTTGTCTTACTATCAAATTTTATTTTAAAAAATATGGATAAATTTTTAGGTAAGGGAATATCTTTAGGAACTGTTCTAAAATTCTTAGTTTATAATTCAGCATGGATTATATCACTTGCTATACCAATGTCAATTTTAATTGCTACATTAATGGCATTTGGAAGATTGTCATCTGATAATGAAATAACAGCTTTTAAGGCCTCTGGTGTAAGTATGAATAGACTATTAATTCCTGCAATGTTTTTTGGGTTTATTGTTTTTTCTTTTGTTACACCTTTTAATTTATGGGTATTGCCAGAGATGAACCATAATGTTAGAAAAATTAGTCATGAAATTAGTAGAAATAGACCTGATATAGAATTTAATGAACAACTATTAAATTCATTTTCAGATAAAATTATATATGTTGGAAAGAGAATAAATACTCATACTTTCGATAATATTGTTATTTTTGATAAGGCTCAAAAAGATCATACAACCATAATGGCAGAAAGAGGTAATTTTAAATCTTTCCAAGATGGAATAGTTATAAATTTGGAAAATGGTTCGATTCATGAAGAATTAGTAAAAAATGAATATAGAAAGACCTACTTTGACACTTATAAAATAGCAATACCATTTGATCAGCTAGAGTATAATTTATCAAACAATTTAGTTAGACAAGAAAGAGAGCTTAATATAAACTCACTTTCAAAAAAAATAAAATCCTATAAAAAAAACATGCAAAATTCTAAAAATTATATTAAACAAAATGAAAATAAAATTGATTCATTAAACAATTTATTAACAGAAAATAAAGATGGTGAATATAAAAATATTTTAAAGATTAATATGATAAAAAATCAGATTGATAATCTTGTTTCAAGAAAAAATAAAAATATTAAACTAATAAAAAATTATGAACAACAGATAAATAAATATAGTGTTGAAATTCATAAAAAGTTCTCTATTCCAATTGCATGCTTTATATTTATTTTGCTAGGAACACCTTTAGGGATAATGGCAAAAAACAGTAATATGAGTGTTAGTATTGCTATTAGTATTTTGTTTTTTATTATATATTGGTCATTTTTAATTGCTGGAGAAGATTTTGCTGATAGGGGGAAATTTAGTCCAGCATTATCAATGTGGTCACCAAATATATTCTTAGGCATTATTGCATTCTATCTTTACAAATTAAGGTCAAATGAAGATACAAATATTAAAATAAATTTGAATTTTCTAAAATTATTTAAATCTAAATAAAGGGTTAGAATATTCTTGACATGTTTCATTTGGTACATTATTTTCAATAAAATATTCTTTATAAGAATCACACCAATCAGTACCTAAACAGCAAGTATCTTTGCATATATTTTTTTCAACAATTCCGCTTGGTATTTCCCAATCTTCTTTCAAATTAATTTTAACAATTTTACCAAGATGGTAATAATTACCTAAATTATATATTTCTTTTATTGCATCAGCAAAAATAGGCATTGCTGCATTTGATCCATATTGTTTTTCACCTAATTTCATTTGTGGATCATCCATCCCTACCCAAATTCCAATAACAATGTAGGGTGTAAAACCAATGAACCAAGCATCAGTTTTGCTATTAGTGGTTCCAGTTTTCCCAGCCATAGGAGCATAAAACTTATATTTCCATCTCAAAGAGCCACCTGTTCCATTATCAATTACTGACTTCATCATATCTCTTAAAATAAAAATTTCTTTCTGATCAGCAACTTCAACTGACTCAGATGTAAATTCTTTAATTATCAAATCATTATTATCTCTAATTAAATTAATAGCAAGAGGTTGATTTAATATTCCATTATTTGCTAAAGCTGAATATGACATTGTTATATTCAAAGGATATACTTCTGAAACACCTAAAGCAATTGCATCAACTGGCTTTATATTTGTAGTAATACCTAATCTCTCTGAAGTCTTTTTTACATCTTGTGGACTAATTAACTCTTGAACAACGCGAACAGAAATTAAGTTAAGAGATTTTTTCATTCCATCTCTTAAAGTTGTTAATAATCCAGTAGAACCATCATGATTTTGAGGGTTCCATCTTGTTGTATCATCAATAAAAAATACAAGTGGTTGATTTAATAATTGAGTACATGGCAAATATCCATTTTCAATAGCAGATAAGTAAATAAATGGTTTAAAAACTGAACCTGGCTGGCGTTTAGCTTGCGTTGACCTATTGAAGTGATCTAAATATTCTTTCTCAGTTCTTCCTCCAATCATACCAAGTACGCTACCATGAATAGGGTCAATAACAACAGCAGATCCTTGAACTAATAATTGCTTCCTCAAATATGCAGGTATTTCAAGGTTGTTTTCTAAAATATTTTTCAAAGAATCAATTGAAATATTATTTTTCTTAGAGACATAATCCAATCTATCTTTATTGTTCAGCAAATCTTTATTAAAAATCTTTTGATTTTTAACCATTGTTTTATTGAACGCATTTGTTAAAATTGATTGAATTCTACTATCCAATGATGTATGAATATTTAATCCATCCTTATATAAGTTGACACCTAATTCTGAGTCTATTTTCTCAAGTTCTCTTCTTACATACTCAGAAAAATGGGGAGCTGGGCTGCTATCATAATCATATTTACTAACTCTAATGGTTTCATTTTTAGCATTTTCAAATTCTTTATCACTTATATAGTCCAGTTCATTCATAACTTTTACAACTAGATTTTTTCTTCTTTCTGCTCTCTCAGGATATTTAATTGGACTGTATATTGCTGGTGCTGGTAATAATCCTATAAGTAAAGAAGATTCAACTAAAGATAAATCAGATGCATCTTTACTAAAGTAATAAATAGAAGCTGACTGGATACCATATGTTCCATGGCCAAAATAAACAGAATTTAAATATAATTCTAAAATTTCTGATTTTGTATAAGTTTGCTCAATTTTAATAGCAGTTATAAATTCTTTTATTTTTCTTAGTATAGAACGTTCCATACCAATTGATTCATACATTGTTCTTGCTAATTGCTGAGTTAGAGTACTTGCACCTTGCTTGGCACTTAAATTTATAATATCAACTATAACTGCTCTAATTATTCCTTTAATATTTATACCGTGATGATTATAAAAATCTCTATCTTCCATTGATAATAATGCATTTCGCAAATCTTCAGGAATAACATTTATACTAACCATATCTCTTTTGGCTACGTATAATTTTTTTAAAACTTCACCATCAGAAGAAATTATTTTTGATACTTGATCGGGATTGAATTTTTGAAGTTCATCAAGTGATGGAAGATCTTTTGATAAAAATAATAAATAAATTACAAGACATATTAAAGATGCAAAACAAAAAAGAAACGTATTTAAAAAAATTCTTTTCCAGGTTACATTATTTTTTTCAAAGCTATCCAAAGATACTATTTTGGTTTAATCATTAATTTAGGATTTAATAAATCATCAATTTTTTGATCTGATAATACTTTATTATCTTTTAGTACCTGTTTTATAGTTTTATTAGTATTAAATGCTTCATAAGCAATCTGAGCAGCCTTATCATAACCAATCTCTGGAACGAGAGATGTACACATTGCTAAACTTCCTTCGATATAACCTTCACATTTATCAATATTTGCTTTAATATCAACTAAAAGTTTATCAACAAAAATATTAATTGAATTTGATAAAATATTTATAGAAAAGAGCATATTATGAGCAATTAAAGGTAACATTAAGTTTAATTCAAAGACACCACCTAAACCACCTAAATTTATAGCAGTATCGTTTGCAATAACTTGTGCACAAACTTGAATAACAGATTCACAAATAACTGGATTAACTTTGCCAGGCATAATTGAAGATCCAGGTTGAACCGCTGGAATCGTTAATTCTCCAAGACCAGATCTTGGTCCTGAGCTTAACCACCTAATATCATTTGCTATTTTATTTAAGCCAACTGCTAAGGTTTTTAAAGACCCAGAGAAAGCAACAGCACCATTTTGTGATGATTGAGCTTCAAAATGATTCCTTGTTTTAGAAAACTTAATGTTTGAAAAGCTTGAAATTTCTTTTGCAATCAATAATCCAAATTTTTTATGTGTATTAATCCCAGTACCAACGGCTGTTCCACCTTGAGCTAATTTTGATAAAAGCTTTTTTGTCTGATTAATTTGAGATAAACTATTTTCAATTATTGATTGGTAGCCTGAGAATTCCTGGCCAAGAGTCATAGGAGTTGCATCTTGCAAATGAGTTCTTCCAATTTTTAAAGTATTATTGAACTCTTTTGATTTTTTATTAAGATTTAATTCTAATTTTTTTAAAGCAGGAATTAATTTTTGTTCAACTGCAATCAAACTTGAAATATGAATAGCTGTTGGAATTACATCGTTACTTGATTGACCCATATTCACATCATCGTTTGGATGGATACTATTTTTTTTATTTGAAACAAAAGTATTTGCTAATGTAGCTAAAACCTCATTAACATTCATATTAGTTGAAGTTCCAGAACCAGTTTGAAAAATATCAACTGGAAATTGATTGTTAGGTTTATCTTCTAATAATTTATCACATGCTTTTACGATTGCTTTACTTTTAACTTTATTTAATAACTCTAATCTATTATTAACTATTGCTGCAGATCTCTTTATAATAATTACAGCATTTATAAAATCATAATTAAATGTTATATTACTTATAGGAAAATTATTTACTGCTCTTTGAGTTTGGGCACCATAAAACGCGTTTAAAGGAACTTTCATTTCGCCCATTGAATCAGATGTTAATCTAAAATTATTTGATTTTTTATTTTTTGCCATAATACTAACTATTATAGTTGTTTCAAAAAAAGAAGTTTCAAAAAATTATTTTACTTCCCATGTTTCTTGACCATTAATTAATGATTGTAAATCAGGATCACCTTTTAACTTAATACTTTCTTTTATTTGGTCTAACATCATATCCTCATAAGTTAACTTATCTTCCTTATAAAAAACACCAAATGGTACAGGTAGTTTATCATCGTATGTCATTTCACTGACTAAATTAGCAAGATTTTTATCATGGACATTGTGAACCAATAAATCGTCTAAAGAGTAATCTTTACCAATTTCAACAACTTTTAATCTAAACCCATCTAATACTAAGCCTAAATTATCCTCTGGTCCAAAAATCATTGGCTTATCATGTTCTAACAAAATTCTTGTCAAACCTCTTTGTTGCTTATCAGTTAAATTTTCAAATGCACCATCATTAAAAATATTACAATTTTGATAAATTTCAACAAAAGAAGTACCTTTATGACTATTAGCTTCTGTTATTATTTGCCCCATATGTTTTAATTCTTTATCAATAGCTCTTGCAACAAAAGTTCCCTCAGAGCCTAAGGCTAAAGCTGGAGGGTTAAAAGGATGATCGAGCGAACCCATTGGAGTGGAAACAGTTTTCTTACCAACCTCAGAGGTTGGTGAATATTGACCTTTTGTTAAACCGTAAATTCTATTATTAAATAATAATATATTCATATCAATATTTCTTCTTAATACATGGATAAAGTGATTACCGCCAATACTCATGGCATCACCATCACCAGTAATTACCCATACAGATAAATCAGGGTTTGATAATTTTGCGCCCGTTGCAACTGCAGGTGCTCTACCATGAATAGTATGAAATCCAAAACAATTCATGTAATATGGAAATCTACTAGAACAGCCAATTCCTGATATAATTAGAAATTCATGCTTGGGAATTCCAAGCTCAGGAAATACTTTTTGAACAGTATTTAATATTGTGTAATCTCCACATCCAGGACACCATCTAATATCTTGATCAGAAACAAAATCTTTCTTTTTTAATTTTTGAATATCACTCATTTATTTTTCCTTAAGTATTGATTCTATAGTATTAAAAACAGCATTTGAACTGAATGGCTTTCCTGCAACTTGATTAAACCCAATTGCATCAACTAGATATTTAGCCCTTATAATTGTTAGGAGCTGACCCATATTTAGCTCTGGAATTAATACTTTTTTAAATTTTTTCAAAATATCACCAAGATTTTTTGGGAATGGATTGATATGCCTGATATGTACATGAGATACTGAACTGCCATGATCTTGAGATTTTTTAACTGCAGATTTAACAGAACCATATACTCCACCCCAGCTCAAAACTAAAAGATCTCCTGAATTATCACCAAACACTTCAAGATCAGGAATAGAGTCAGCAACAATATCAACTTTTTTTTGTCGTTGTAAAGTCATTTCATGGTGGTTATCAGGATCATAACTTACATTTCCAGATAAATCTTCTTTTTCTAAACCACCAATTCTGTGCTCAAAACCTTCAGTCCCTGGTAGGGCCCATGGTCTTGCTAAAGTTTTTTCATTTCTTTTGTATGGCATAAAATCTTCTTTATCTTTAGAGTTTACTAAATTATTTTTAATTTTAGGTAATTTATTGACACTTGGTATTTTCCAAGGTTCTGAGCCATTTGCAATATAACCATCAGATAGTAATATAACAGGCATCATATGTTCAATAGCAATTCTTGCAGCTTCAAAAGCTGTTTCAAAACAATCAGAAGGACTACTAGCAGCAATTACAACGCAAGGGCATTCTCCATTTCTACCATACATCGCTTGGAATAAATCAGACTGCTCAGTTTTTGTAGGAAGGCCTGTGGATGGTCCTCCTCTTTGAATATTAATTATAATTAAAGGTAGTTCTGTTATAATAGCTAAACCTATAGCTTCACCTTTTAGTGCAATTCCAGGTCCAGAGCTGGCGGTTACAGCTAAATTTCCAGTAAATGCAGATCCCAAAATACTTGTCATTGCAGAAATTTCATCTTCAGCTTGAAATGTTTTGATACCAAAGTTTTTATAATTAGCTAAATATTTCAATATATCACTTGCTGGTGTAATTGGATAACCACCAAAGAATAATTCTAAATCAGATTTTTGACTTGCTGCAACTAAGCCTAATGATAGCGCATGATTACCCATTATATTTCTATATTTTCCTTTATCAAACTTTGCTTTTTTTACTCTATACGAAGTTTTAATAACCTCAATAGTTTCTCCATAATAATAACCTGCTTTTAATGCTTTAATATTTGATTCAGCTATTACAGGTTTTTTCTTAAATTTTTTATTTAAAAAATTGATAGTTGGTTCTAGTTTTCTTTCATAAAGCCAATAGACAAGCCCTAAAGCAAACATATTAGAACTTCTCATTTTTTCTTTTGGTGTCAAATCAAAATCTTCCAAAGCTGTTTTAACAAGAGTAGTCATTCCAACAGGAATAGACCTGTATTTTTCTAATAATTGTTTATTTTCAACTGGATTAGTTTCCCACTTTGCTAGCTTAAGATTTTTTGGAGTAAAATTATCAGTATTAATAATTAATATACCGTTTTCTTTTAATTCTTCTAAATGAACTTTTAAACCGGCCGGATTCATAGCTACAAGTGCATCAAGATCATCCCCAGGTGTATAAATTTCACGATCTCCAAACTGCATTTGGAAAGAACTAACTCCATAAAGTGTTCCTTGGGGGGCTCTAATTTCAGCTGGAAAATCTGGTAATGTAGATAAATCATTTCCAAAAATTGCTGAAGTATTGCTAAATTGATTCCCAGTCAATTGCATACCATCACCAGAATCACCTGAGAATCTTATCGTAACTACATCTGTATTATTTGATACTTTATTTGCCAATATCGATTTTTTATTTAATTGTAATTATATTAATTTATTTTATAATAATGATTCCACAAAAAGAAATTATTAATAGACTAAAAAATTATTTTATAAATTTTAAGCATGAATAATAATAAAATTAAACTTACACGATTTTCATCTGGGGCAGGTTGAGCTTGTAAATTATCTGCAAAAGATCTTACTCAAGTTTTGAGTAAATTAAATCTAAATACAAATTCAAATGATAGTTCTGGCTATGAAAGTTTTGATGATTGCTCAATATACAGAATTGATAAAGATAAATCTATAATACAAAGTGTTGATTTTTTTACACCAATCGTAGATGATCCTTATACGTTTGGTTTAATATCAGCAGCAAACTCTTTGTCAGATATATATGCTATGGGAGGAAAACCATTATTTGCATTAAATATTGTGGCCTTTCCATCTGATGATTTACCACTTGATATATTATCTGAAATATTAAGAGGAGGAGCTGATAAATGTAGAGAGGCAAATATAAATATTCTAGGTGGTCATTCTATTAAAGATAAAACACCTAAGTATGGCTTAGCTGTTACTGGATTAATTAATAATGAATTAATAATTAAAAATAATACTCCTAACGTTGGTGATGTGATAATTTTAACAAAACCTCTTGGATCAGGTATACTCACAACGGCTATAAAAAAAGAGCTTACTAGTTCTGTAGATGAAGATAATGTGATAAATCTAATGAGCACACTTAATCATGACTTATCAAGTTTAAATAATAATATTAATGCTTGCACTGATATTACTGGTTATGGATTACTTGGCCATTTAAATGAAATGACACAAAATAATAATTTAACAGCGAATATAAATTTTAGTAACATTCCTTTTTTGAAAAATGTAAGAAAATTTGCTAGTGATGGTGTAATTCCTGGGGGCACCAAAAAAAATCATGAATTTTATAAAAAAAATATTCAGTTTGATAAATCATTAGAAAATTATGAACAATTAATGATTGCTGATGCACAAACTTCCGGAGGCTTATTGTTATCTGTTTCTTCAAAAGAATCTAATAATCTAATACAATTACTAAATGAAAAATCTGAATATGACTCTATAGAAATAGGCTTCTTTTCAAAGAAAAAAGAAAATAATATAATTATTAGTAATGAATAAAATTTATTTAGATAATAATTCAACAACAAAATTAGATCCTCAAGTTTTCGATGCAATGATACCTTATTTTAATGAAAAATATGGAAATGCATCTAGTAAAACTCACTATTTCGGTTGGGAAGCTGAAGCAGCAATTGAAATTGCTAGAAAAAATATTTCAGATTTAATAAAATGTGAAAGCAGTGAAATTGTTTTTACTTCTGGTGCAACAGAATCAAATAATATTTCTCTTCGTAATATTTTAGATATAAACAAGAGCCACTTAATTACAATGTCTATTGAGCATAAAGCAATACTCGATGTTTGCTCTCATTTAGAAAGTAAAAATATTAATGTATCTTATTTAAAACCTAATAAAAATGGTTTGATTAATTTGAAAAAAATCAAAGAATCGATAACTAAAGAAACTGGGTTAGTAAGTATTATGCATGTTAATAACGAAATAGGAGTAATACAGCCTATTAAAGAAATAGGAGAAATATGTAGAAAGAATAATATTTTATTTCATGTTGATGCTGCTCAATCTTTTGGGAAAATTAATATAGATGTTAAAACAATGAATATTGATCTATTATCAATTTCAGGACATAAAATATATGGTCCAAAAGGAGTAGGTGCATTATTTATCAACAAAAGTAAAAAAATTAAACCTCTTTTTTTTGGTGGAAGCCAAGAAAAAAATGTAAGGCCTGGCACCTTACCTGTACCATTAATCGTAGGCCTTGGTGAAGCTAGTAAAATTGCTAGTGAAAAAATGGAAAGTGATTTTAATTACATTTTAAAATTAAAAAATTTATTACTTAATGAAATAAAAAAAGAGATTCCAGATGTTATAATAAATGGTGATTTTAAAAATAGGATACCGGGAAATTTAAATTTAAGCTTTCCATGTATAGAGGGACAATCCATCGTCACATCTTTAAGCAAAGTTGCTGCTTCATCTGGCTCTGCATGTTCTTCATCGGTCCCAAAACCATCACATGTTTTATTAGACATTGGTTTAAATAAACAACTTATTCAATCATCTATTAGAATTGGAATCGGTCGTTTTAATACTGAGGATGAAATATTGATAGCAGCTGAAAATATTATTAGAACTGTTAAAAATAAAATTCAACTTTGAATGATAATGATTGATTAAAGTAAATTTCTGGATTAATCTCATCTATCTCATTTGAACTATTATCGTAATCTATTAAATCAATAAAATTATTAAATATTTTACCATTTACTGCTTTACTCAAACTATAGACGAAGTAGATTCTTGATAAATTATTATAATCCCATTTTGTAACAAAATTTACCATTACCGAGTTATATAATGAGCTATATTTTATTTTATCATTATTAAAATTAATTAATGTTGAATTAAGTCCTGTGATCGGATTAGGATAAGTAAAGTCATTATCAATTTGTTGTATTTCAAATAAATTGCTTTCATCATTCCAATTATCTTCATGAACAAAATATTCTCCATATAGTTGAAAACTCAAATTATCATTGACATAAGCTGATAGCTGTGTGGTATAATAAAGTTCTAAATTATCTGAATTAATAAATAAATAACTATATGTATCTCTTAAATTGTTTTGATAAAAATTAT
>Ga0209036_1000976_pt1 | contig 12303 bp, 13 predicted proteins | sample MarorgKNORR_S2LV_3_FD_188222 | JGI IMG/M metagenome (GOLD analysis project Ga0209036, IMG submission 188222) | Marine microbial communities from the Southern Atlantic Ocean, analyzing organic carbon cycling - DCM_A/KNORR_S2/LV (SPAdes) (version 2) | ecosystem: Environmental > Aquatic > Marine >... | reverse complement strand
CGATTCTTGATTAGTTGCTTGATTGGGAAATATTTTTCCACTTTGAACACCAAATGCTCCACTCTCTGCGTCAGTGTCTAATACTACGTTCGTAGGTCCTTTAGAGTTTATCGACCTAGGTAAAGCACCAAAGATGACTGGTTGTTGTGCTTCCTCACCATCCATGAAGAAACCAAAGACAGTCTCTCCACCAACCATACTTGAACTTTCACCCAAACATCCTTGACCAGCACCCTTTGAGGCATCCACCAAGACATGAGCCCAAGGTAAATCACTGCTAGGCAATACTGCCTCCTCAAAAGGATGATACCCAATTATTCTTACTTTACATCTAAATGACCAACCCTCTCTTATATCAGTAGATTCATCTCTCCAGTGTTCTGGAGGGGCAACCATGCCAATCCACCAGACAAATCCGTCTCGGCCAACAAAGTTGGTCTGTAAAAGAGCGCTGTCTAACATTAGTCGTCATACACCAAACATTCTGGTTCGTCAGGGTGCATGTCGCAGAATAGTTCTAAAGCGTTGGGGTCATGATGATCTCCAGCTTCAATCTCTTCTTTATGATGTTCTGCATATTCTTCTAGTTCATGCAATTCTTCCTTAGCATGTCTGCGTGCTGCAGGGCTTGCTAGAGGATCTTCTGCAATCTTCTTGTCTTTTTCTATGTGTTTTTCTATACTTTCCATAGGTTCTCCTATTGTATTCCATATGAATCTCGTACGAGATTTAAAGATGTGATGTTTTGTCCCTCGTTAAGATTGAAATGATGTCTCAAACTACGAATTAAATAAAATCCACTGATATTTTGATCTGCACGTTTATATGAAGATCCTTCGGATTCGTTAGGTCCTGTCTGTGGAAAAATGAGCCTGATTGGTTTTCCGACTCTCAAATTTATGTTACATGGTATAACTATATTTAGGCTCTGTTGGAACAGCAAGGAATATCTAGAGAATGATTTAGCCATATCACTAGGAGTTCTTCCAGATCCCTCTGACTCTTCTTCACTAGTGTTTCTAAACTCTCCTTCTATTTTATCCCACATTCCACTATCTCCTACTCTTACCAATAACCTTGAGGCATATTTCGTGACATCCCCCTCTGGGATTGTAACTGAGTCACCAGCAGTTTTCACATTAGCTTCATCTATCTCTTTTTTAAGATTGTATTGTATGGCTTTCACTTTCCAGTCTAACGGATTATAAAAATAAGTCAAGTTGGAGTATAATCCGACCCTTAAATTTTTCTGAAGATTAGTAGTCTTATCTGTAAAAGCATGAATTATCTGTTTTTCGTTGTCACTCTGATCTGTACTAATAACTGATGAAAATGTATATGTTTCTACTCCATACTCTGAAGCCAATTTATCTATTGTTGTATCATCTGGATATTCAACTTGAGTTGCATCAACCATTCTATCAACAGATCTGAAATTATATCCATCATAATTTTCATAGAAACAAAATCCAGCAGTTCCTTTCGCTTCATTACCAGCGTCTCCCTTTACACCCTCTGTACTTGGTATTGCTTTAGGGCATAACCAAGTGCAAGTATAAAATGGTTTTCTGTTATTACCTATGAATCCATAAGAAGTGGTTGAGTCCTCAATTAAAGCTATTCTCTCTGGCTTTATCTCCATCACCTGTTCTAATATAGTTCTTATATGTGAACTTATTGGTCTCTTTGGAAATCTTACTTGGCATCTTGCTGTTTCGTTGGTCAGATTACCTAGAGTACAAAGTTTAAGTGTAAATATTTCCTGTCCCTCATTTTGAGTTAGTCCTTCGATACCAAGAACATATAGTTCATTTTTATCTTCCTCACCAAAAGTTATATCACCATAAGCAGTTCCAATAACAAGATCAACTCTTTCTCCGCCTCTAATTGGAACTAGACTATACAATGCAGAGGTGTTAGATATTTTTAAATCTACAGTTATAGCTGCAGATAGAATATCCTCGTAGTAATCAAATGAAACTACTGCTGGAGTAATGTCAAGACTTTCTACCGCCTTATCTATTGTACTCAATGCAGATATTTTAGATCGAGGAGTTATTAGTATTTTTTTAAAATGAGTCTTTTGGAGTGAAGACATTAACTAGCACCTAAACTATGGAGTTGGAATAAAGAGGCGACTGCGCCTGGATCTGTCGCAATGATCAATGGGGTGTCTGATTCTGCGGAATGTTGTGCCATTACAGGATTTGATGATGAGGAGTTTGGTGCTCCTACAAGTGCTATTACTGGGGCACCTCCATCTCCGTTACCAGAAGGATCATCATAAGACATATATTCACTTGGAATCTCAACACCTCTCTTGGGCGTTTCAATAGATGACACATCAGTCTTACTTTCCTTTTTCATCATAATCTTTGATGCAGCTTCTTTCTTGGTTATACTACCATCATTGTTAAGATCTAAACCTTTGTTAGCCTCATATCTTCCTATAAATTTTTCTTCACTAGCACCCTCACCGAAGAGAACAAAGTCATCTGACTTACCAACTGCTCTAGGAAATAATATACTCATGTAAAGATCAGATAAGTCACCCTGTTTTCCATCCAAACGTCCAGCTAGATTTGTTTCAAGATACTCGTCAATATATTTTATCTGTTCTGCTCTAGACATTCCAGCTAATTCCCCAGTGGTAGTTCCCAAAGATTCTGCTGTTGAAGGTAAGAACTGTATCAAACCAGTAGCACCAGATCCATAGATATTTTTCTGTGCTGGATCGAATGTTCCTCCTGTTTCAAAATCCATAACAGCAAGAAAATTCTCAGGTGGCATATTATATTTTTCTGATAACATATTAATACCAGCCATGAACTCCTCATCTGCTGCAACATCTTCTGGAAGTGAATAGTTTATGGGTTGTACAACATTGCCAGTCATGGTTTGCACTGGTTGAACTTTGGTGACACGGACTGGTAAGACCTTCTCTTTTACTTCATCCTCACTTTTTTGATGAAAGGGATTCTTTATATTCATCCACTTAGGTCCTATGTATCCATCACCTTTCTCACTTCCAATCGTCGTCCTTATTGTCTCGGCAAGTTGTGAGTTATTAACAAACTTAGATACCTTCTGGACAACCTCTTTGGTTACTTTGTAAGTATTTTTTATAAAATTTTTAACTTTATCTACAATAGTCTCTTTTTGGCCAAATAAGTATCCTTTATCAACTAAAAACTTAAATCTTTTCACCGCATCTTCATATACATCTAAGTTTAGTTCTTCTTTATTTCTTTTCAACATAGCAATATCACCCTTCTCTTGAGTGGTAAGTTCCTTATCACTATCACTCCCCTCAAGATTCTCCTCTTTTGGTTTAGCTTGATTTACCTGTGACTTACTATCTCTTAAGGCATCTTCTTTCCCATCTACAGTTTTATTCAGTTCATCTTGTTTTTTTCCAAGTTGAGTTCTTTCTTCATCTAAATCTTTCTTCATCAAGTCTTCGTCACCACCATACTCATTATTGAGGATTTCATTAGCATTGACTTGTTTTGCTTTCAATGCACTTCCCAATACGAATGGTAGTATAATAGCACTACCTAATAATAGTTTATTAAGTTTTCCACTGCCACCAGAGGAGAAATTTCGTGCAAACTTCCTAGCCTTATTCATGGTGGCCTGACTAGGAGTTCTACCATCAATACGTTTGCCACTCTGTCCCATGAATTGAGCAAACCTACTTATGGAATCCTGAGAGTTGCCAATTGATCTGGTTAACTGACTTTTTACTTGTAGAATTGAAGATTTATTCATTATATTGCATCCACGATATTAAATACTGATCTTGCATTTTGAGTGTGTATATCACCAATTCTGAAAGCAGGGAGCATAGGAACTTTGTTTTCTTGTTTGTTTCTCACTCTTTGAATGGGTGCATTTTTGTTTTGTCTTTCAGATCCAGCAGGAATTGGAATTACACTAGGAGTTCCAGCACCCTCACCACCAGTGGTATCAGATGATTTAGCTGGTTTAGATATATCATTAGTTATTACCTTCTTGGCATCAAGAGTTTCTTTAGATCCCTCGACTGTGCTCTTTGGTGGTTCCATAGCAGTACCAGTCACATCAGAATCTGCAAGGTCTTGATCAATAGCGTTTGGATCTCTAGGAGCAGAAGTTGATTTGATTACTTCTATTTGAGCATTGCCTGGTTTTTCTAAACTCTTGGCAAACTTACTAGCATCAAAGAAGAATGTGCTTCCAGTATTTTGAATTAAATTAGATCCACCTGTGGCACCATCTAAACCTACACCATCCTCACCATCTTTTCCTTTTACTTCTTTGTTTAATACAGTTTCGGAATTAAACGCATACTGTCCTCTTGTATTCTTAGATTGAGTATCAAAAGGTACTATATCTGATTTTGGAGTAGATACTGCTGACGTTGCCTCTTCGTCAGTTTCTGATTCATCACCTTTCTTATCACCCATAAGCGGAGTAATCGTCATTGCTCCACTTTTTTCCAACTTCAAGTCGGCGTTGGGAGTTAGATTCTCTACACCATCAACTTTAGGTGTTTCAACTTGAGGGGTTTCAGTTTCTTCTTGATCTATAGTCTTATCTTCTTCTTTTTCATTGAGCTCCTTATTTTCCTCTTTCCTCTTATCTTCTCTTTCTTTATCTTTTTTCCTTCTCTCTTCCTCTTCTCTCCTCAATCTACCTCTAATCATTCTGTAGAAGAAATCAACACTATCTGCAAATGTTTGCGTAGTGTCATTGAATGCTTCTACATCAATATCATTTTTTCCTCTTATTTGATCTTTCTTACCACCTATACCAAGGAACTTTTTAGCTAAGAATCCAGCACCAACGGCCAAACCAACACCTAGTGCCGCCTTACCTAGTGTTGGTAATATGGCAGCAGCCTTTGGTGCAAGCATTTTAAGCATCAATCCCTGTATACCCAGTTTGACAACACCACCAATAAGTCCTTTGAAGAAACCAGACTTAGGTTTTCCTCTCTTGGCTTTCGCCATCTTCTCAATTACATCTACAATTATACCCTTTGCTTGATTTAAGAATAATATATTCTTCTGTAATGATCCTTGCAATCCATTCAAACCAGATGCAAACTGATTCAATGATCCTAAACCACCTTGGAATATCTGACCTAGGAAAGCTCGTGGGTCAAATGGTTGTTGTTGAGGACCAGCTATTGATTGTTTTAAACCAGAGGCTAGGGTATTAAACTTCTGAGTTACAAGTCTATTGACCATCATGGTCTGTCCTTGCACCTGTTTCTCTGGTGGTTGAAGCATCTTTGCGATACCACCAAGTAAACTCTTAGTCCTTACCTTACTCTGTTTTACCCCTGATGTTTTACCTTCTTCTTTTCCTTTTACTCCCTGAGCACCACCTACCAGTCTGTTACCAAAAACTTTGCCAACATTAGCCTTCTTACCCTTTTTGAGAACTTTCTTACCAAAAGAGAGAATTTTATTTAATTGTCCTTTACCTCTTTTCTTAACCATTTTTGATTTGTGCTTCCCTAGCTTTCGCTTTTAGGTTTTCCTCTTCAATATGTAATTTAAGTAGTCCAACATAGATGTCCCTTTCCCAAGGTGGCATGTTTTCTATTTCCCATAAAGAATACTTATGAAACTGCATGAGGGCGAAATTGACTCGGAAGTATGTCTCAAGGTTGATATGAGACATACCTAGGCGAAAAAATCGGCCAGTCCCTCCAACACTACAGTGTTTTTCTTTTTGGTATTAGGATTAACGACAGTTAAGGTATGTTGTAACTTAGGCATAGTCTGAAAGAAAGTTTCAATCTTTGCAAACTGTTTTGATGTCAATGCTTCGACCCATTCTCTAAGTTCTTTTTTAGTGCAATCTGCAGCTGAGAACATATCTTTTTCATTATAAACCATATCAATACATGATGCTATGATGTCGAACGATTGTTCTACACTATTTGCATCATCTGTGAAGTTAGTTTCAACAAACTGACTAAGAGAAGGATACTTCATCTTAACAGTATATCCATCAGATAATTCAATGTCAGTGCTGTGATCCTCTGATGTAATGACTGATATGTCATTTATAGGAACATTCACTGCAACTTCAGTCTTGCCGTCATCACCACATGTAACAAGTAGATCTATTGATTCACCAACAGATTTGCCACGGATATTTAAAAACAAGTATTCAATGTCAAAAGCAGGGAGTGTCTCAATTTTGACACCCTTTGTGATTACACAAGCTTTTATGACTTGTTTTACGGCGTTTGTGATCTCTTTTTGATTTTGTCCTTCTAGAGCAAGTATAAGTATCTTTTCTTCTTTTACCAAAAATGGTCTATACTTTACAGTCTTTCCATTTGAAGGCAATACCAATTCATACTCAGAAGTCGTAATTGTAGGTAAAGGCATAATATGTAATTATTCGTTATTATTTAGAGAGGTTTTTTAAGCGTTAGTCTGTGTGGCATTAGCATTATTTTTTCCAAAATACTTTGGATTTAAGTTATCAGTTTCCAAAGATCCTATAGCAAAAGCTCCAGGCTTACCTGATCCGTCATCAATTGCGGCTGGTTGTGGTTTAATAACTTCTTCTTTAATTCCTTGTTTCTTTTGATTAGATATTATCACATATCTATCGTAAGCAAATTCTACTGTCACTTGTAAGACTGAGGATGCTTGATATGTTAATGCTATATCTTGTACAGCAGTAGGAAAAACATTTATAAATTTATAACTAATTGCTTCCTGTTTGAACTCTTTAGCTTGTCCTTCCCTAGCAGTTAGAGCTGCTGCTTTATTACCAATATCTTTTTCAAATTTAGTAATAGACATAGTTTTCTTATATTCACTAGGATATCTAAATCTATGATAAGCATATCTGTCAACAGCATCTGGATATCCACCAGATCTACCCTGTTGTGGAGTTCCTTCAACACTTTGTCCATTACTATAGTATAATGGATTCATAAAATTTATCCACTCTTGAAATAATCTTAAAGTTTTGTAGTCAGCAGGGACGTAATAAGTTATAGCAATATCATTGTATGCTCTCTGTGTGGCAAATTTCTCAGTTATACCTTGTCTACTTCCCACCTCGGATACAACAGTCATGTTTGATCCAGGCAATATTGCTTCAGATGCTAATATGGAAAATCTTTTTGAACCAAGATTAGGTTCTAAAACTCCACATGATGTCAACCAATCTTCTAAACTTGCCTCTGACTTAGAACCAAACTCATCTCCAACATTACTTAGCCCTAGTGCAAGATCTAGATCCACTGTATAAAAACTAGAAAGTGATGGAGCTCCCAATGATGTTTGAAAATCACTCAAGAAGTCCACATCACCCTGATTATAGAGCATACTCCTTTCATTCTTGGGTTGATCCCCTCTAGGTTGCTGTATAGAACTTGGAGTAACATCTACACCGAAGGTTACTTTGTTAAAATGATTCTGGCTTTCTTGTTCTGCCATCTAAATATAGTTATGACTTACATACTATGTATATGGCTTATAAGGGAAAATTTAAACCAAAACATATAAAAAAGTATAAAGGCGATCCAACTCAGATCATTTATCGATCTCTTTGGGAGAAAAAGTTTATGGAATACTGTGATTTAACAGAGAATATAAGTCAATGGCAATCAGAAGAATTCTGGATACCCTATAAGAATCCCCTAGACAGGAAGATACATAGATACTTTCCCGATTTCTTTATCAAGTATGATGATGCAAGTGGTAAAAAGAGATCAGTTGTTATAGAGGTAAAACCCAAAAAGCAATGTAAGGCTCCACCAAAGAACCCTAAAAGGAGAACTAAATCATGGGCACATGATGTTCAATCATGGGTTATTAATCAAGCCAAGTGGAAAGCAGCAGAACAATACTGTGCTGATAGAAAGTATGAATTTAAAATTATGACCGAAGACGATTTAGGTATATCACATGATCGCAGAAGATATTAGACAACAAGCTTCTGGTAGGAATAAGAGTGGTGCATGGTATGTCAATGCACTTCAAAATGCTTTGATGGAAGTACAGAATATAGATGTAAGCACACAAGACACTAGCGGTATATCTATTGGAGACTTATTTTTCTTTTCGTACAGTCCAAGATTTCCAGAAAGATACCCATTTTGGGATGTTCAACCACTAGCAGTTCCCTTAACTTTCTACCGAGATGGGTTTCTTGGATGCAATTTACACTATGTAAATCCAGGCTATCGTGATTCTGTTGCAGAAAGCCTACTAAATAGCGGTGGCGGAGCGTCTGTGCCTAAGAATACTATACACAAATATCTGTATTCTGGTATAGGAAACTTACAAAAAGTTCCTAGAACAGAGGACTGGGGAGAAATTTCTAAACTTCCTACAGAACAGTTCATAGATAAGAACGGTATGAAATACCCCAAGCATAGAGCATTTAACTGGAATAAACACAGAAAGTAATGGCAGAAGCAACCCCTAGTTTTAACGACCCCAAGTTGTATGGAGTGGAAATTGATACTCCTGTCATCCAACAAGAGGTAAATGGTAGAACGCAATCATATAAAACTTTCATCAAAGATGGGAAGGTAACAATTCTCCCTGTGGATTATACTGGAGCAGTTGAACCAAACGCATATGCTAATGCAATATATGAAGATGGAGTATGGTATGATAAAAGAATTACTCAGCCTGGAACAAATCAAGTAGGTAAAGGTTCATATTCTAAAGTTGTTACTATAGATGGGTTGGAGAGAGTAGATAACGGTGATGGCACTTTCTCATATGTGGGGAAAATGAATGAAGATATCAAAGCTGCTGTTAATAATCACTCTGTAGCAACTGGCCAACCTACACCAGAGTTTGCAAAAGTAGAGAATGATAATTATGCAAACGGTATACCAGCTGAGATTGCTAGATTAAAAGAAGAGATAAAGGGTGCGAATGGTCGTGATAAGCAAGCAAAGAAGAATAAATTATCTAGATTACAGGAACAGTGGAATAGAAGTGAATCAAATGAAAAAGTAGAGTCTGATGGTGCATCTGGTGTAGTAACAAGAGGTGCTTCTGATTATGATACTGATAGTGACATAATGTTTGCAACTCCTGTGAAGTATCCTATGGATATGTCACTATATCAGGATCACTTTAGTATTCAGTGTTACGCATATCAAGCTCCATATGCAACAGCATTTAAAGGTAAGAATATAGGAGCTGCATTTGGTGCTCAAAGGGGAACACCATTTAGAAAGAAACTAGGTGCTGGTATATACTTACCAATGCCTAACAATATGATTGATGGAAACTCAAGAAACTGGGAAGAAGATAATATGAGTTTACAAGGTCTAGAGGCTATAAGAAACTCTATGAGTAATGGTGTTATGAAGACTGTGTTTAGATCATTTGGAGCTGGTAATGCTATTTCCTTTATATCAAATGCTGAGTCAACTGTGAGATCTGCAACACAACGTTCTGGTAGACAAGAAATAGTAGCAAACAAACTCAGTCAATTAGTTGGTGATTTGGGATATGATATAAGTGCAGATGCTATACTTGGTAGGAGTCTTGGTGTTATTGCTAACTCAAATACAGAGTTACTATTTGCTGGTGTTTCTATGAGATCTTTTGAGTTTTCATGGGTTTTAAGTCCAAGAGATAGAAGAGAGGCAGCAAATGTAAGAATGATTATTCGTGCGTTAAAACAATGGTCTGCTCCTAGAAAATTATCTAAACTAGCATCTGGAAAAGATGCCGCTGAGAAAGGGAGAGGTACAGGTTTAGCTGGAGGACCTAGTTATTTCTTATCAACTCCAAATGTATTCAGACTAAGGTATCTTACCAACGGTAATAATAATATTCTTGGTGTGAATAAATTTAAACCTTGTGCTTTAACAGATATAAACATGAACTATACCCCAGAGGGAATGTGGATGGCATATGAAAATGGTATGCCCGTATCTGTACAAATGTCACTCAAATTTAACGAACTAGAGCCTATATACAATACAGATTACAGTGATAAAATTCAAGAGGGAAGAAACTTCGCTAAAGAACCATTGGGAGATCTCATGCCTATTAGTGTTGTTAAACAAGATACACCATACACAACGGACGTAGGATACTAATGCAAGGTTACTTTACATATCTACCAGATCTAAATTACGTTTCTAGATCTCCTGATAGAAATTCTAATGAGGAGTATATACCTGTTAAGAATATCTTTAGAAGAGCAAAGATTCGTGACGATATGATGTCTATAGTTACTTCTTTTGAAGATTTTACTGTTGTTGGCGACGGAAGACCAGAACAGGTTGCTCAAAAGATATATGGAGATCCTAGATTTGATTGGGTAGTATTGATATCAAATAATATTACAAAAATAAGAGACCAGTGGCCTCTTACAGAAAATGATTTTAGAAATTTTCTTCTAGATAAGTATGGTAGCGATGAGGAATTAGCAAAGATACATCACTATGAAACTAAAGGGTTTGGTGATGATCATGGAAGAGTAGTCATGCCAGCTGGATTAAAAGTAGATTCAAACTTTAATTTTAATTACCTAGAAAGAAACGTTGTTAGACAAACAACAGTATCTTACGGAGGAATACCACTAAACGAATTATCTACTGTTGATGGTTCAGGCACTGTAAAAGATGCAAATGGTAATATTATAATTCATAATAATATATTTCCTGTTACAAATTATATGTACGAATTGGATATTAATGAAGCTAAAAGAAAAATCAAAGTCCTAAGACCAGCGTACTTAAATCAAATTGTAGCCGACATGGAAGAGATTATGTCTTATAAGAGATCTTCTCAATTTATCAATAAGAGACTTAAAAATGCAGACAACCCCAGACTAAGGGGAGGCTAAAAAAAAGGGGTCGTGAGACCCCTTTCTTATTGTTTACTCTTCAGCGAGTTTTTGGAAGTAACTCAGTGCATCATCTTCCTCTTCATCTGTGGCAGATGCCGTAGCAGCTGCAGAAAGATTAGATATTGCATCAAGATCTTCGGTTGTTGGTCGTTTTCCTTCACTTAGATCTTCTAAGTCCTCATCAATAGATTGAGTTGGAGCAACGACTTGCTTTCTTGCAAGAACTGAGTTCAAACGTGCCTTGAGTTCATCATAGGTTTTGAACTGGTCTGCAGCAGTAAACTCACTGAGGTCATAGATCTTATCGTAGATCTTTTCTAACTCAGCATCATCATCTAGAAGTGCCTCTACCTTACCAAACTCTGAACTATCATAGTTCCAGAATCCAGCAACCTGTTTGATCTTCAACTTGAAGTTAGCACCCTTCCAGAAATCGAATGGGTTGATTGCCTCTTCATCATCGAACTCAGGTTGCATTGCAGCAGTGATCTTATCAAAGATTTTCTTACCAAACTTGTATAGTTTGACTTCTCCTTCGTTCTCAGGATTAGTTGAATCCTTTACAACGTAAACGTTTGCATAGTAAGAAAGCTTACGCTTTTGCTTACGAGCAATATCTTTGTCAGATTCACGACCACTGTTCCAGAGACTTCTGTTGAGTTCTCCGACAGGATCATCTTTACCGAGTGTAGTTAGACTATTCTCAATATACCAACCGCCTGGTCCTTGGAAAGCGTGACTCCAAACTTGAGTCCATGGCAGTTCACAATTAGCATGTGCAGGGAGGAATCGAATAACTGCGTATCCGTTACCCGCTTTATCTACAGCTGGTTTCCAAAGACGTTCATCAGTATTGTTACCCTTCTCATTGAGTTTCTCAACTTTCTTCATTAACCTTTCGGTTAAAGAACCTGAGCGGGATTGTTTTTTTAATGCAGCAAATGACATTAGTATTCTCCGTATTTTTGTATTGTTGGATTGTTTATATTATATCAGATAATGATATATTCGTCAATCGGGTAGATTGGCTTCTAGTTTATCTAGAGTTATAGACAGTGTATCAAAAAATTCTGAGATATTTTGATTTGGTTGTAAACCTAGAAACTTAGCAGATTCTAAAATCTGTTCTTTCATTTCAATCGCATCTTCGTCTTCCTTCTCCAATGACAATCTGAACATAAAGTTCTTTTGCTTTTCGAGAAGTGATCTCATCTTACTAATATGTAAGAGGCCTTCCTCGTGTGTTTGAGGATGACTCATACCATTAATAGCGAGACCTGTCATGATATCTTCTTGTATCTCCTGTATCTCGGCCATTGCGGCTCTGACTGCTGGAGCTTTAAAAAATTCACTCATTGTACGACTTTAATACATAACTATTTATCTGTTTTAGATGCCCACATCGGTAGGTATATCAGGGTAAATGCACTACCCCAGAAGGCGAGAAAAACGTAT
>Ga0209036_1000974_pt1 | contig 12313 bp, 12 predicted proteins | sample MarorgKNORR_S2LV_3_FD_188222 | JGI IMG/M metagenome (GOLD analysis project Ga0209036, IMG submission 188222) | Marine microbial communities from the Southern Atlantic Ocean, analyzing organic carbon cycling - DCM_A/KNORR_S2/LV (SPAdes) (version 2) | ecosystem: Environmental > Aquatic > Marine >... | reverse complement strand
AATGACTATCACGAAGATTTTACTGATGCGGCAACCGTAATAGAAGGAATGCAAACAGCCTATCAAGTCGGTAAGGGATATCTCACAGAAATGCTTGAAAATAAAGATGACGAGACCTTAGCTGAGACACCTAATCTTGAAAAAGTTTCTTCTAATCCTAACACTAAGAAAAAAACAAAATTAACTTCTGTTCAGAACCAAAAAAAGAAGAAAATAAAAAAACTTGAACAGGATAGTGTTAAAATTACAGAGAACAAGTTCGAAGAAAGTAATAATAAAAATGATATTTCAAAAAAAGATATGAATGAATCAGTGTCTGATAAGTCTGAAGACACACCTATTGAAGTGGCACTTGAAAAACCTAAGCCAAAAATGATGGTTTTTAAGCCTAAAAATAATGAGAAGAAGACATAACTAAAGTTAAATAAAAATAATTTTTTACTTTTACATTGTCAAAATATGATCATCAGAATTAAAAAATATTTACATTTTTATACGTAAACCTGATTTACATGTTGCATTTGCTCAATGAAATAATTTCTCATATCAAAAAAATAAGAACGGTTCTCAATTGATAATGATTATCATTAATAAAAACAATGGTTTATATTTATAATTCATTTAACAAATTAATTAAAAAAAGCTTTATCTTTACGATAATTTGTTGGATAGTCTTCCTGGGAGATATAATTTGAGTTCAAATACTGCAAAATCAATAGACATTATTGACGCTGAAGACCAGCTTAGAGCTGACATGTATTCATTTCTGGCAAGTTTGCTTAGAACTGAGCCAAATGCAGAATTAGTAAATCAATTGACTAACTTAGAGTCAGATGATTCTCCCATAGGTAAATCAATAAAAACTTTATCAAAATTAGCATCATCTATGGATCTCCCAACCATTAGAGATGAATATGTGAGAATTTTTGTTGGTGTTGGAAGAGGTGAAATACTCCCCTTTGCTTCTTATTATTTAACTGGTTTCTTAAAAGATAAGCCATTGGCAAAGCTTCGTAACGATATGAAAGAAATTGGTATTGAATTAGTGGAAAATGTTAAAGAACCTGAAGATCATATTGCCAGTTTATTTGACATGATGTCAGGATTAATTCTTGGGAAATTTAATAAAAAGTTTTCTATTAGCGAACAAAAAGATTTCTTCAACAAGCATTTAGGTCCTTGGGTTGATTTGCTTATGAGGGATATTGAAAGTTCTAAAATAGCTGTGTTTTATTCACCTATTGGGACAATAGGAAGAGAATTTATAGAAATTGAACGTTCGTCGTTCTCAATGGATGTTACGGGGTAGCGAAAGGCCCCTGTTTCATTAGTTCAAATTATTGAGCTAAATTTTAAGGAGTGTAAAATGAAGAGTGATAAATCAAAAAATGGCAGAAGGGACTTTTTAAAAGGCGCAGCCATTACAGCAGCAGCGGCAACTGTAGCGGCTACTGTGTCAAAAACAGCTTCAGCTGGTGAAACGATTAATACAACTGGTTCAGGCTACCAGAAAACAAAGCATGTGAAGACTTATTACGAAACTGCAAGATTTTAATTAATTTTTTTTAGGAGGAATAATATGCTTAGAAAGAAGACGCAAGGGGTGGCGATAGGCTCCCAAACTTCATCTTTCATCGGTAAGGCAACTGAAAAAGTTGTTGATCGACGAGCCTTTTTGAAAGGCTCAGGATTAGCTGTTGGAGGTTTAGCTACCGCAGCAGCATTAGTTGGTTCTAATGTTAAATCCGTGCAGGCTTCTGTATCAAGTGCTGCAGTGTCAATGAAGAAGACAGTTTGTACACACTGTTCAGTAGGATGTACTGTTATGGCTGAAGTTCAAAATGGTGTTTGGACTGGGCAAGAGCCAGGATGGGATAGCCCAATTAACCTTGGTGCACATTGTGCTAAAGGTTCTTCAGTTCGTGAAACTGCAAGTGGAGAAAGAAGACTTAAGTATCCTATGAAGCTTGTTGGTGGTAAATGGACACGTATGTCATGGGATGACGCGATAAATGAAATTGGAGACAAGATGGAATCCATTAGGAAAACATCTGGTCCAGATTCAGTTTATTGGTTAGGTTCAGCTAAATTTAATAATGAGCAGTCATATTTATTTAGAAAATTTTATGCATATTGGGGATCCAACAACGGAGACCACCAAGCTAGAATTTGTCACTCAACCACTGTTGCTGGTGTTGCGAACACATGGGGTTACGGTGCAATGACTAATTCATATAATGACATTCATAATTCAAAAGCAATGTTTGTTATAGGTGGAAATCCCGCAGAGGCACACCCTGTTTCATTATTGCATTTAATGAAAGCCAAAGAGCAAAACAATGCACCTTTAATTGTTTGCGATCCAAGGTTTACAAGGACAGCAGCTCACGCTGATGAATATGTGAGGTTCCGTCCTGGTTCAGATGTTGCATTAATTTGGGGAATTATGTGGCATATTTTTGAAAACAAATGGGAAGACAAAGAATTTATTAGGCAACGTGTCTATGGAATGGACGACGTAAGAGCTGAAGTAAAGAAATGGGGTCCTGAAGAAACTGAAAGAGTTACAGGTGTTCCTGGTTCTCAATTGAAGAGAGTAGCTAAAATTATGGCTAACAACCGACCTGGCACATTTATTTGGTGTATGGGTGGAACGCAGCACACAAATGGAAATAACAATACTAGAGCGTATTGTGCATTTCAACTTGCCTTAGGTAATATGGGTACCGCAGGAGGTGGTGCTAATATTTTCCGTGGACATGATAATGTTCAAGGTGCAACTGACTTTTGTATACTTTCTCATTCTCTACCAGGATACTATGGTTTATCAGCTGGTGCATGGAAGCACTGGTCAAGAGTTTGGGGAGAAGACTACAATTGGTTGAAAGCCAGATTTGCTTCATTAAAAGGTAAAGATGGTAAAACAAAGAGCCTTATGAACCAAAAAGGTATCCCTGTTTCCAGATGGATTGATGGTGTGCTTGAAAACAAAGATAATATTGAGCAGCCAGATAATCTTAAAGCAATGGTTTTCTGGGGACATGCGCCTAACTCTCAGACAAGAATGAAAGAAATGAAAGTAGCTATGGAAAAATTAGACCTAATGGTGGTTATTGATCCGTATCCTACAGTTTCAGCAGTTTTATCTGATAAGACTGATGGTGTATATTTACTTCCATCAACAACACAGTTTGAAACATATGGTTCTGTAACAGCTTCAAACAGATCTCTTCAGTGGAGAGAAAAAGTCATTGAGCCATCATTTGATTCACTGCCAGATCATACAATCATCTATAAGTTTGCGAAAAAATTTGGTTTTGCAGACCGTATGTTCAGGCAAATCAAAGTTACTAATGACGAACCTTATATTGAAGACGTGACACGTGAGTTTAATTCTGGAATGTGGACTATTGGTTACACTGGTCAGTCACCAGAGAGACTAAAAGCTCATATGAAGAATCAACACGTTTTTGATAGAACTACTCTTCAAGCCGTAGGTAGTGAAATAGACGGTGATTATTATGGTCTTCCTTGGCCTTGTTGGGGAAATCCAGAAATGAAACATCCTGGTACTCCATTACTTTATGATACATCAAAGCCAGTTGCTGAAGGTGGTCTATGTTTTAGAGCTAGATTTGGAGTTGAACATGATGGTAATAATTTATTAGCCGAAGGTTCATACCCTGTTGGTTCTGAAATAAAAGATGGTTATCCTCAGTTCACTATGGCTATGCTTAAAAAACTTGGTTGGGATAAAGACCTAACAGCCAAGGAAAAGGCAGCTATAGATAAAGTAGCAGGTGATAAAACAAACTGGAAAGTCGACTTATCTGGTGGTATCCAGAGAGTGGCAATCAAACATGGTTGTGCACCATTTGGAAACGCTAAGGCAAGGGTTAAGGTTTGGACATTCCCAGATCCAATTCCGTTGCACAGAGAGCCATTATATACATCTAGAAGAGACTTAGTAGCAGATTATCCTACTTACTCTGATAGAATGGCATACAGACTTCCAACATTGTATAAGTCAATACAAGACGTTGATCATTCAGCTAAATATCCAATTATTCTTACATCAGGTAGATTAGTTGAATATGAGGGTGGTGGAGATGAAACCAGATCAAATCCATGGCTAGCAGAATTGCAACAAGACATGTTTGTTGAAATCAATCCATTTGACGCTAACTCTAAAAATATTAGAAATGGTGCAATGGTTTGGGTTGCAACACCAGAGGGAGCTAGAATTAAGGTTATGGCACAGGTAACAGAGCGTGTTGCTAAAGGCGTAGCTTTCTTACCGTTCCATTTTGGTGGTCACATGGAAGGAAAAGACCTTAGATCCAAATATCCAGAAGGTGCAGATCCTTATGTATTAGGTGAAGCAGCAAATACTGCAATGACTTATGGATATGACTCAGTAACACAGATGCAAGAGACTAAGTGCTCATTGTGTCAAATTGAACTAGCTTAAGGAGGGCTTAAAAATGGCACGAATGAAATTCTTATGCGATGCAGAAAGATGTATTGAGTGTAACGCTTGTGTAACAGCATGTAAAAATGAACATGAAGTTCCATGGGGAATAAACAGAAGAAGGGTTGTAACCATACAAGATGGTAAGCCAGGTGAAAGGTCAATATCAGTTGCGTGCATGCATTGTTCTGATGCTCCTTGTATGGCTGTATGTCCAGTTGACTGTTTTTACCAGACAGATCAAGGAGTAGTTTTACACTCTAAAGATCTTTGCATTGGTTGTGGTTACTGCTTTTACGCTTGTCCTTTTGGTGCACCACAATTTCCACAAGCCGGTAATTATGGATCTAGAGGAAAAATGGACAAATGTACTTTTTGTGCAGGTGGACCTGAAGCTGACATGGGTGAGTTAGAATTTCAGAAGTATGGTCGTAACAGACTTGCTGAAGGAAAACTACCTTCTTGCGCAGAAATGTGTTCTACAAAAGCTTTATTAGCTGGTGATGGTGACGAAGTAGCAGATATTTTCAGAGAGAGAGTAGTTGCACGTGGCTTTGGCTCAGGAGCTTGGGGCTGGGGTACAGCTTACCAATTAAAAGGCTAACATCTATATAAAAAAATGGCGGATTTTATCCGCCTTTTTTGATTCTTAAAATAAATAGAATTTGGGGGAACATTGTGATTAATAGAAATAAGATTTATTTAATTATTTCAATATTCTCAGGTTGTTTGCTACTAAGCTCTTGTCAAGAAAGCGAACAGGGTAGAATCTTAAATTATGAGAAAGGTGTATATCTTGGTAAAAAAGATGATAGCCTTACCAAAGAACAAGAATACAACCTTAAGATGCATGCATCTAGACAAAGAAATTTTTAAAAGAGATTAAAAGGGGAAATTGTATGTTTAGAAAATTACTTACTACATGTTTGATGTTATTTGTAATCAATTTGGCTTTTTTAAGTAATTCAAATACTTCAGTAGCACAAGTTAAAGGTGAAGTACCTGGTAAGTCATTAGGTTTAAAATCTGATGCAGATTTGTGGAGATATGTAAGAACAGGCAATGCAGGATCTACGCAAATGAAAGATCAGTTGTCAGCAGTTATGATACAGTCAGAGGGAGATAATTGGAGAGCAATTAGAAATGGTCCAGTATCCCTATATGGTGGTATTGGGCTACTCGCAATAATTGGCGCCCTTTTTGCTTTTTATATGTATCGAGGTAAAATTAGAGTAGATTCTGGATTATCTGGAAAAACAATATTAAGATTTGCTGCTATCGATAGGTTTGCTCACTGGTTGATGGCTGGATCATTTGTTTTATTAGCATTAACTGGCTTAAATTTACTTTATGGAAAATATACTTTGCTGCCAATTTTTGGTCCTGAAATTTTTACCGCAATTACAATTGGTGGAAAGTATATTCATAATTATTTAGCTTTTGCTTTTATGTTGGGGTTAGCTCTAGCATTTGTATTGTGGGTAAGGCACAACATTCCAAATAAAATTGATTGGGAGTGGTTGAAAATGGGTGGTGGTATCTTTAAAGCAGGTTTGCATCCACCAGCTAAAAAATTCAATGCAGGTCAAAAAATGATATTCTGGATTACCATGATAGGTGGATTATCTGTAAGTATGTCAGGTATTGCACTAATGTTTCCTTTCCAGACAACAATGTTTGCTGATACATTTGCAATGTTGAACGTACTTGGTTTGGGTTTGCCTACAGATTTAACCCCACTTCAAGAGCAGCAATATAATCAAGTTTGGCATGGTGTTGTTTCACTTGGACTAATGATTATGATAATTGCTCATATATATATTGGTTCTGTTGGAATGGAAGGCGCCTTAGACGCTATGAATAGCGGAGAGGTTGATAAGAATTGGGCTAAAGAACACCACAATCTCTGGGCAAAAGAAATGGATCAAGAGAAAAGTAATAAACCTGAGCCTGCTGAGTAAAAAATCAACTAAATGAAATGCGTCTAAGTAAAATTTTTCAAAATAAAATCAAGATTATATTTATAGTCTTGATTTCTTTTTTTTTATTAAATCAAAGTGTGATTGCTATAGAACAATATACTGCCCATGGAGGTCCGGTGAAGGGTTTAGCAGTTTCATCTGATAATAAATTAATGGCGAGTGCTAGTTTTGATTACTCAGTAGTGGTATGGGATTTAAACCCTATAAAAGAAAAATTAACATTGATAGGACATGATGCAGCTGTAAATACAGTTAAGTTTTCCCCAGATAATAGTCGTTTAGTATCAGGTGGTGATGATAATCAAGTGTTATTATGGCCATTAGATAAAATAAGTAAAAATAATGAAGAAATAGAACCAATAAGGTTGGGTAACCATAGAGGAAAGGTTGCAGACTTAGATTTTTCAAAAGATGGTAAATTTTTAATAACCGCTAGTTGGGATGGTACGGTTGGTGTATGGGATCTCTCACAAAGAAAAAAAATAATGTCACTTAGGGGACATAAAGGTCCAGTTTATTCTGCAAAATACTCTGAAGATAATAAACATATATATAGCTCAGGATCAGATGGTGAAATTAAGCTATGGAAGGCGGAAAGCGGAGAATATGTAAGGCCACTGATCAAAAATGGGTGGGGGATATCTAAATTTGAAATAGATGAGAAAGAAAATTTTATTGCCTATGGTGCTACTGACGGTCAAATTCAAATAAGCGAATTTAGAAAAGATAAATTAATATTAAAAATAAAAGAAGATCGAGTGCCAATTTTGTCAATGTATTATTTAAAAAAAGAAAATATGATAAGTTTTGGAAATGCAAAAGGTCGTATGATAATTTTAGATACAAAAAATTGGTCATTAGTAAGAGATTTTAATGCTGTAAATGGGCCAATATGGGACAATATACTTTTTCCAAAAGATTCTTCATTAATAGTTGCTGGATTAGATGATTTTCTAACGAGATGGGAAATCTTTGATTTTCCACCAAAATTTTTAGAAAGACCAGGCCCAGCTAGAAGATTTAATCCTGCCATAGAAGTTAGTAACGGTGAAAAACAATTTGCTAGAAAATGTAGTGTTTGCCATACTCTTGTGAAAAATGGGAAAAAGAGAGCAGGACCTACGTTATATAAAGTATTTGGAAGAGAAGCGGGTACATTAAAGGGTTATAAATACTCCAACGCTTTGATAAAGTCTGATATAATATGGAATGAAGAAACAATAAATAGATTATTTGATGAGGGACCTGATAAAGTTACCCCTGGTACAAAGATGCCAATACAAAGAATGAAAAAAATTCAAGATAGAAACGATCTTGTGATGTTTTTAAAAGAAGCTACAAATTAAACAAAAAGGAGATGCAAATGAAAATGGTATTAATGAGCAGTGTATTTGCTATTGCCGTTGGCATTGGAGCGTATTATATCCTGATGAGCATAGGAATGGATACCGCTAATGTTATGTCTAGCATTAATGTAAGGTTATCAAATTAATTTGTGACAAACTTAGATGAAAAAAAATATATATTTCATAAGTAGTTTAATATTTATATATTTAATTTCATTTGGTTCTATTGCACATGATGCATCAGAAGCATGGAAAAATGCATATAAATCAACAGTAATTGTGCTGCCAACATGGCCAGGTTATAATAAACCTGGATATGGAGCTCCACAAGGAACAGCACCTGCTGGGACAGGTTTCTATCTTTCAATAGGTAATGATCAACTTGAATCAAAATTCATTATGACAGCTGCTCATGTAATTAAAAATTCAAAAATTGTTGAAATTAAAAATTATAAAAATCAATATGACGAGGTAGAAGTTGTTTTAGTTGATTATAAAACTGATATAGCTATCTTAAAATCAAAGGATAAAGGAAAATCTATTACTCTATCAAAGAAAAAAATTGAAGTTGGAAATCAAGTTTGTGTAATTGGAAATAGTTTTGGATTAGGACAAAGTTTATCATGTGGAATTGTATCTGGTAAAAATAGAAGAGGCTTAGGATTTAATCAAATCGAAAATTTTATTCAGACGGATGCAGCTGTAAATCCTGGAGCTTCAGGGGCACCACTAGTTAACGAGCATGGACAATTAGTAGGTATGGTAGATGCAATTTATACTAAAGAAGCAGATATTGATGCAGGTGTAAATTTTGCTATAGATAAAAAATTAATACAAAAGTTTCTTAAGACTAGATCTGGCCAAATTAATTAGAAAAATTATGTTTATAAAACCAACAAAGTTAGAACATGCTAGAGTTGAATTATTAAAATCAATTAAGTTAAAAAAAAATGTTATAGAGGTTCCGCTGCAAAAGGCAACGGAACGCATAAGCTATAAACAAATAAATAGTAAATTAAATTTACCATCAACTACAAATTCTGCAGTTGACGGATATGGCATTGCATCTGCAACATATTTTGCTAATCCTAAAACAGAATTTAGTGTTATTGGTGTTGCAAAAGCCGGTCATCCATTTAAGAAAAAAATTTTATCCAGTCAAGCTATTGAAATTTATACTGGAGCAATAATGCCACTGGGTGTTGATGCTATCGTTATGCATGAAAAATGTGAAAGAATAGATAATAAGGTAAAAATAAAAGAATATATTAAAAAAAATCAAAATATGAGACCTGTAGGGGAAAACCTTAAAAAAGGGGAAGTAGTTGTAAATAAAGGAAAGGTGCTTAATTCTGCTGATATTGGTCAATTAGCTGCTTCGGGTAATAGCAAGGTTAATGTTTATGAAAAAGTTAGAGTTTCAGTAATTTCCACAGGAGATGAATTAGTGAGTGCAAACTCTAAAAATAGGTTAGAAGGACAAATTTATGATTCAAACAAGCCTATGCTGCTTTCCTTATTGAGCCAAAACTATTTAAATTTATCAGACATGGGAATAGTTAAAGATAATAGATCTAAATTAGCAGCTAAATATGCTGAAGCTCTGTCTAAAAGTGATGTTGTTATTTCTTCTGGTGGTGCATCTGATGGCATAGAAGACCATACGCAGAATGCACTTAAAGACGTTGGTGCTAAATGTTTAGTATGGCAATTAGCTATGAAGCCTGGAAAACCAATGGCTGTTGGAAATCTTAAAAATAAATTAATCTTTTGTTTGCCTGGCAATCCTGTTGCAGCATTTGTATGTACTAAATTATTAATTAAACCATTATTGATTAAGATGTCTGGGGGGATTGATTTAGAACCTCTTGAAATTAAATTACGATCAGGTTTTGAACACACTAAGCGTGTTGGTAGAGCTGAGTATCTGAGGGCTAAAATCGTAAATGATGGAAAAGATACTATAATTAAATTACATGGAAGAAAAGGTGCAGGAGTTATATCCTCACTAACTGGAGCTGATGGTATAGTAGAGATACCAATGGAATGTAAAAGTGTTAATATAGGGGATTTATTAACTTTTTTCCCTTTTGATCATAGAGGTTTATAGGGTGAATTAATTTGGTATTAAATTATTATCCCATTTAACAATTACATTAAAGGAAATTGATATTCTTGGAAAATCAGACATATTTGGATGTACTAAATGATGGATAAATGCAGGCCATAATAATAAATCACCAGATTTAGGTAAAACCCTATGTTCAGGATCTACTTGTTTGTCTCCTTTAATTGAATTCATATTAGCTTGAGGCCGAGGATCAAAAAAACTTATTGATGCCGGATTTAAATCTGATCTATAAATTTCAGCATCAGATTGGTCTGGTACATTTATATAATAGGTTCCTGATAACCATGAATGTGGATGATTATGAAGATTGTGATAGTCACCCTTCATATTGACATTTCCCCAGCCTTGTATTGACCATTTTAACTCATAATTTATTCCAGATTGGCTAGCATAATCATAAATTGCTCTATCCAGACATTGTTTTAGCCAGTACATAGCAGGATGATCCATATTTAAAATATTCTGAGCAACGTAATTTTCTGTCATATTTTCTTGAGATGCATTATTAGATAAAACTATGTCAGCGATAACAGAGTTGGCTGTTTCATGACCTGGCAGGGACATCTCCATAAATTGAGTTGGCCAAAGATCTAAAAATTTAGGTTTAACGGTGTTTTTATTTTGATTTTTTGCCATTTATTTCTCCAAATAAAGTTCAAGAAATTTTATATTTTTCAATTAAGAAATCAGTGATTGTATTAATATTGTTTAAATCAAATGAAGGGATAGTTGTTTTTAAATGACCTTCTGAGGCTATAGCAAATATATTGTTATCATCGTTAAAAAGAAGTGGTTTGCCAATAATGGGCCTATGGACTTCAAGCTTTGGGATATTCTCGTTTTTGTAACCTTCTACAATAATAATATCACATTTATTGATAGGCTGTTTAGAAAACATTTCTAACATTTCAAATAAGCTTTTCTCTTCGTTTTGATCATTTTCTTGAATCAAAGCAAACCTCTCTTTAGATGAAATAATCATGGGTCTTGCTCCAGCTTTTCTTAAGTTGTAAGAATCTTTTCCTGGTTTATCTATATCAAACTTGTGATGAGCATGTTTTAGAGTACCCACATTAATACCAATTTTAGTAAAATTTTTAATTAATTTTGTAGATAAAGTTGTTTTGCCTGATCCAGACCAGCCCGCCAGCCCAAACAAAGGTGGTAATTTGCCAAGGATTTGTTGTGCAAGGATAAGATCTTGAGGTGAATTTAAATTAGTAAAAGGATCAAAGTCGGAATTTTGTATTTTATCAAAGTCAACATAAGCAATGTTTAGTTGAGCTGTGAAAATATCTATTTTTCTAACACCTTCATTTAGAGCACTTTGTAATTTTTGATTAATATCTGATTTCCATAAAGCAATTACTGGATGATTAAACCCTCTTGATTTTGCAACCACCAAATCAACTTCTGGAGTTTTATTCTTTGTTTCGACCATAGATTGAACTAGATTCTTAGGAAGAAATGGAGTGTCGCACGGTAAAGTCACAACCCAATCGTGATTTATTTCCTTTGCCCAATTTAATGATGCTAAAATTCCAGCTAAGGGCCCCAAGTGACCTTTGATAGGATCCTTAATTATCTTGTAACCAAACTTTTGAAAGCTATCAAAATTTGTATTTATATTTAATGCAATAGGTGCAACTTTGCCTGATACTTTTTCTAAAACATAAGATAAAAGTGGTCTATCCAAAAGATGGATTAAAGCTTTTTCTTTACCACCCATTCTTCTACCTTTGCCTCCTGCTAAAATGACACACGGTATTATTTCGTTTAATGTTTCCAAATTATTCAACCTTCAGTTGATTAGAGACCTTTGTGCAGACACTACGTCTTCATTCGCAACTGCCGCCTTGATGTCAGTATCAAAATTCACCCTATCTACACCATTTGCAATTATCATCCTCTTACCTTTAGCTCTTCCAATTAATGTAAGACCAGCTTCTCTAGCAAGTTTAACTCCTGATTCGGTAAAACCTGACCTTGATATTAATATTGGGATTCCCATTTGAACTGTTTTTATGACCATTTCTGACGTAAGTCTTCCAGTGGTATAAAAAATTTTATCATTTGCATTTTCTTTATTTAAAAACATCCAACCAGCAATCTTATCTACGGCATTATGTCTTCCGACGTCTTCAACATAAATAAGAGGTGAATCTTTTTGGCATAATACGCAACCATGAAGGGCTCCTGCTTTTAAATACAAGCTGGGTCTTGTATTAACTTTTTTTGAAATCGTATAAATCCAAGAAGTTTTTATTTTTGTTTTTTTATCAAGATTAACTGATGAAAAATCATCCATTATATCTCCATAAACTGTGCCCACTGCACAGCCACTTGTTCTGATTTTCTTCTCCATTTTTTTTTCATAGTTTGT
>Ga0209036_1000973_pt1 | contig 12329 bp, 10 predicted proteins | sample MarorgKNORR_S2LV_3_FD_188222 | JGI IMG/M metagenome (GOLD analysis project Ga0209036, IMG submission 188222) | Marine microbial communities from the Southern Atlantic Ocean, analyzing organic carbon cycling - DCM_A/KNORR_S2/LV (SPAdes) (version 2) | ecosystem: Environmental > Aquatic > Marine >... | reverse complement strand
ATTGAGGGTTTTGAAGATGTTAAGCCAATGGTTTTTGCAGGAATTTATCCTGTAGACAGTGATGACTATGAGGATCTTCGTTCAAGCATGGAAAAACTTCAGTTGAATGACGCTTCTTTGGTTTTTTCTCCTGAAAGTTCTGCTGCGCTTGGGTTTGGTTTCAGGTGTGGATTTTTAGGAATGCTTCATCTGGAAATCATTCAAGAAAGACTACAAAGGGAGTTTAATATGTCTGTAATTACAACTGTTCCCAACGTATCATATCATGCTTACACGAAAAAGGACCCCGCTACCCCAATACTTGTTAACAACCCTTCAGATTTACCAGACCCTTCTCGATTAGACCGAGTTGAAGAGCCTTTTATAAAGGCCTCTATAATAACAAAGTCTGAGTTTGTTGGAAATGCTTTAAATCTTTGTATAGAAAAAAGAGGGGTGGTCACAAACCAAAGATATCTTTCTACTGAGCGTGTTGAGCTTAGTTTTGACATGCCTCTTGCAGAGATTGTTTTTGATTTTTATGATCGCCTTAAGTCGGTATCAAAAGGTTACGCCTCTTTTGACTACTCTCCCTCAGGGATGGTGTCTTCAAAATTAGTGCGCCTAGACATACTTTTAAATGGAAGCCCTGTTGATGCGCTTTCTTCTTTGATCCATTTTGAAAATGCCCAACGACTTGGAAGAAAAATGTGTGAAAAACTAAAGGAGTTAATACCTAGACAACAGTTTGACATCCCTGTACAAGCAGCTATAGGAGCTAAAATCATATCAAGAGAAACAATAAAAGCTTTTAGAAAAGATGTAACTGCAAAGCTTTATGGTGGAGATGTTACAAGAAAGAGAAAGCTTTTAGAAAAGCAGAAGAAGGGTAAGAAAAAAATGAGAATGGTGGGTAGTGTTGAAATCCCACAAAAAGCGTTTATGGCAGTGTTGCAAATTAACAATTAGATGAACTTATTTTCAATAGAAACCGGGAACTTTAAGCTTGATGGCGGAGCTATGTTTGGTGTTGTTCCAAAAGCTTTGTGGGAAAAAACAAACCCTGCGGATGACAAAAACAGAATCGACATGAGCGCAAGATGCTTGTTGATTGAGGACGGGAAGAAGCTTATTCTTGTTGACGCTGGGCTTGGTGACAAGCAAAGCGAAAAGTTCTTCAGCCATTACTCAAGGTGGGGAGACAGAACGCTTGTTGACTCACTTAAAGCTGAAGGGTTTTCCCCTGATGATATTACTGATGTGTTTTTTACACACCTGCATTTTGACCATTGTGGCGGTGCCACTAAAAGAGAGGGGGGTAAAATAGTTCCCGCTTTTAAAAACGCACAGTTTTGGTGTTCAAAAAGCCATTGGGAGTGGGCAACCGTTAGTCCAAACCCTAGAGAAAAAGCTTCTTTTTTAGAAGAAAATCTTCAGCCCATAAAAGAGTCGGGGCAACTAAATCTTTTTGACAGCGATAAAGATGGTTTTTGCTCAGACCTTGGGTTTGATCTTCTTTTGTTTGACGGCCACACAGAAAAAATGGCGTTGCCAAAAATCACATACAAAGAAAAAACCATTCTTTTTGCCTCAGACCTTGTTCCAACCGCTGGACACATACCTATCCCCTACTTGATGGGTTATGACATAAGGCCCCTGGTGACAATGGCTGAAAAAGAGCGCGTATTACAAGGTGCTGTTAAGAACAACGTTTTGCTTTTCATGCAACACGACCCTCACAACGAACTTGTTGTTTTAAAAAACACAGAGAAAGGGGTTCGTTTTGACTCCTCAACCTCTTTAAAAAAATTATAATGCCCTCTCCTTTAAAAAACAAAAAAAAGATAGAGCTGCTTTTTCGCTTAGGAGAAAAAAAGAGCTCTGATGTCTTTGAGTGCAGGTGCCTTTCTTCATCTGAAAAAGAAGGGGAGGTAAGATTTGTTGTTGTCGCCCCCAAAAAAAACTTCCCACGCGCAGTTGATAGAAATAAAATAAAAAGAAGAATGCGAGAGATTGTTCGTAAGCAAAGTGAAGCTCTTGGCGATTCTAACTTTAACTGGTTTCTTTTTATTTACCTAAGGAAGGAGATTCTTTCCTCAAAAGAAATGGAGGTTGAGCTTAAAAGGGTTGTGTCCTCTTTATAGGCTACCTTCTTTTATAATACATAGCGCAGTGAGGAATTCCATCCTCCAAATAGCGTTCGTTTTTACTCACAAAACCTCTTTCAAGGTAGAATTTTTCTAGATACTCCTGCGCTGATATTTTTATGTCGTGGCTGCTGAAGTTTTTCAGGCAGGCCTCTACTGTTTTTTCTACAAGCTCGATGCCCACGCCTTTTCCCCTTTCCTTTTCGTCCACCGCTACTCTTCCAAAACCAGAAAAGCCCTCGTAGTATTCGCCTGGCGGAAAAGCTCTTGCATATGCTATAAGCTTTCCGCTTTTTCTTCCTATTATGTGTATAGCTTTTTGGTCTTTGTTGTCTGGATCTACATAAGCTATCTCTTGCTCTAACACAAAAATTTCTGCTCTTATTTTAAATATCTCATAGAGCTCGTCCGCGCTTAGCTCTTCAAACCTTTTTTCTTCCCACTTTATCATTTATTGCTTAGGTATTTTTTTTACCCTTCTCTCATGCCTTCCTCCCTCAAACTCTGATTCTAAAAAAGCCGTTATTATTTCCTCTATTTCTTTTTTTTCTAAAAACCTTGAGGGGATGCTTATCACGTTCGCGTTGTTGTGTTGTTTTGCAAGCTTGGCGATTTCTTTATTCCAGCAAACTGCAGCCCTTACCCCTTGGTGTTTGTTTGCTGTCATTGCCGCTCCATTGCCTGATCCGCAAACAATAATGCCTATGTCTGCTTTTTTTTCTTCTACCTCTTCTGCAACCCTATGTATGTAATCTGGATAGTCAACGCTTTCTTCTCCGTCATACCCTTTGTTGGAGGTGCTTATGCCTTTTTCTCTTAGAAAGCTTTCTATGTGTTTTTTAACCTCTACTCCTGCGTGGTCATTTCCTAAAGATATTAGCATTCTTTTTTATTTTAAGTTAACAAATATCTTTTTATTATTCATAAGTTGTTAATAGTTGTTTAATTTTTTCTTTTTTTTTCTTTCTCTTTTTTTTATCATCCTTTTCCTTTTTCTTTTCCACCCCTTGTTAACTTTTTTCCTTTCCTTTTTATTAACTTTTATTTTTGTTTTTTCAATATTAACACCTTTTAATTACTTGCTTACTTTACTGCTTTTTAGTGATTTAAGATGTTGATGGTTTGTTTGTAGTTTTCTTTTCTTGTTCAAATCTTTATTCTGGTCTTTTGTTTTTAAGATATTAACCGCATATAATAACTATAGTTAATTTAAATAAATAACAAATGTTATATATGTTTAAATGTTAGTATCTAAAAAAGTCAACATGAAAGTATTAAAACTATCTTTGAACTATTATTGAAGATGGGTAAAAAAAAGAAACAGCAAATAGATCTCGAAAGAAAAATAACAAAAGTCTTTCTTAAAAATCCAAACAGTGAGTTTAATTATAAGCAGATATCGGCCGCTCTTAATGTTAAAGACACAAAGGGAAGGAACGAGATAATTAAGGCAATCACAAAAATGTTTAATAAGAAAAAGCTTATCTCACCAGCGCGTGGAAAATACGCTCTCAGCAACAATCAGAACAATATAATAAAAGGTGTTTTAGAAATAACATCAACAGGAAGAGGGTATGTGGTAACTGACCAGCTAGAAGAAGATGTGGCTATAGAAAGAAAAAGACTAAACAAAGCGTTTAATGGAGACTTGGTTACAGTTTTAGTTAGACAAAATAAATATAAAGAAAAACCAGAGGGTGAGGTTCTTGAGATAGTTCAAAGAAAAAAAGAGAAGTTTATAGGGGTTTTTGAAAGGCACAAAGACTATGGTTTTGTTAACACAAGAAGCGCAAGAATGTACACAGATTTCTTTATCAACAAAGAAGACATGGGGGGCTATAAAACAGGAGAAACGGTCGTTGTTGAAATAAAAAAATGGGAGGAAAAAAAAGAATCACCAGAAGGAAAAATAATTAAAAGCCTAGGAGAGAAAAAAGAAGAGATAGAGGCATATTCAATTCTATATGAACACGGCCTTTCAGTTGAGTTTCCTGAAATAGTTGAGAAAGAAGCAGAACAGATAAGCGCGCAAAGCCATAAAAAGGAAGTTGAAAAAAGAAAAGACATGAGGGATGTCCTAACCTTTACTATTGATCCAGATGATGCTAAAGATTTTGATGATGCTATTTCTTTTGTTGAAATAAATAAAAATCTTTTCGAGATAGGGGTTCATATAGCAGACGTTTCACACTTTGTTAAAGAAGGAACGGAGCTTGATAAAGAAGCAAGAAGCAGAGCAACATCTGTTTATCTTGTAGACAGAGTAATACCAATGCTTCCCGAAACCCTTTCTAACAACCTTTGCTCATTAAGGCCAAACGAAGAAAAGCTCACCTTTTCGGCAATTTTTAAAATAAACAAAAATGGAGAAGTAAAAGAAGAGTGGTTTGGAAAAACAGTAATAAAGTCCAACGAAAGGCTTTCATATCAAGAAGCAAAAATTTTAATAGACTCTAAAGCCTCAGAAATACCAAAAGAATTTTCATTGAGCAATAAAAAAAGAAATGTTGAAAAGGGGGTAACAAAAGCTCTTCTTCAAACAAATGAAATAGCCACAAAAATTAGAAAAAAAAGAATAGGGCAGGGGGCCATTATTTTTGACAAAACAGAAATCAAGTTTGTTTTAGACAAAAACAAACAGCCCATAGAGGTTGTCTTTAAGAAAACAGAAAACGCAAACAAGCTTATAGAAGAGCTTATGCTTCTTGCCAACAAAAGAGTAGCAGAGAAGATTCAAAAGTTTCAAAAAAAACCAACATTTATATACAGGGTCCACGATAAGCCAGACCCAGAAAAACTAAAAGCCCTCAAAGTAATTGTGGAAAAGTTTGGATACTCTCTAGGTCTTTCGGAGGGGAATGTGGCAAAAGAGCTGAACGCCTTGCTTATAAGCATAAAGGGAAAGAAGGAACAAAACCTAATACAAACATTAACGATTAGAAGCATGAGCAAGGCAGAATATACCACAAAAAACATAGGACACTATGGGCTTTCTTTTTCTCACTACTCCCACTTTACCTCTCCAATAAGGAGGTATCCAGATGTTCTGGTTCATAGGGTTTTGGAAGCAAGCCTCAATAAAACAAAAATAAAGGACGAACAAGAGCTTGAGGAGCTTGCAGAACACTCAACAGAAAAAGAGATCCATGCCACGAAAGCAGAAAGGGACTCTATAAAGCTAACGCAAGTTAAGTTCATGCAAGAAAAAATAGGAAAAAGGTACCAGGCGGTTGTTTCTGGAGTTATCCAGCGGGGAATTTTTGTAGAGGTTGTAGAGAACAAGTGTGAGGGGCTGGTAAAAGCAAAAGATCTGCCGGGGGACTTTTACACCTACGATATAAAAAACCACATGTTCCAAGGGGAAAGAACGGGAAAAAAATATCAGCTAGGCGATGAGGTTTTCGTCGTTCTTCAGGGTGCAGACATGATAAAAAAACAACTTGACTTTCAAGTTGTATCTTGAGGCATCGAGCGGATTCGAACCGCTGTAGGAGCTTTTGCAGAGCCCTGCCTAGCCACTCGGCCACAATGCCTTAATTAGCAAAAGTAAGATAAAAAATTAAACTTTATCTTTGTTTTTGTGAAGAAGAAAGGGTTAAATTTTTTAGAGCAAATAATTGATGGCGACATAAAGAAGGGTTATGAAAAAAAACATCTTCGCTTCAGGTTTCCCCCTGAGCCAAACGGATATCTTCACATTGGACACCTCAAAGCGATTTGTGTTAATTTTAATCTTGGAGAGAAATACAGTGCGCCGGTTAATTTGCGCTTTGATGACACAAACCCAGAAAAAGAAGCAAAGGAGTATGTTGAGGCTATTAAAAAAGACATTGAGTGGTTGGGCTTCAAGTGGGATAAAGAGTGCTACGCCTCAGACTATTTTCAGCAACTGTATGATTGGGCCCACGTGTTAATTGAAAAGGACCTAGCATATGTTGACTCCCAAAGCTCAAAGGAAATTGCCTCTCAAAAAGGAACCCCAACTGAACCAGGAAAAAATAGCCCAAACAGAACAAGGCCAACAGAAGAGAGTAGGCTTCTTTTTGAAGAAATGCATTCTGGGAAAATGAAGCCAGGAGAACATGTTTTAAGAGCAAAGATTGACATGTCTTCGCCAAACATGTTGATGAGAGACCCTGTTATTTACAGATCCATGAGCTCTCACCATCACAGGACGGGAGACACCTGGAAGATATACCCTCTCTACGACTGGACTCATGGAGAGTCAGACTACATAGAGCAGGTTTCTCACTCTCTTTGTACTCTGGAGTTTGAGCCACACCGAGAGCTTTATGACTGGTTTCTTGATGCTCTTGAGCCTTTAAAGGGCAGAAGGCCAAAACAAAGAGAGTTCTCAAGGCTAAACCTAAGCTATACGATAACAAGCAAAAGGCTTTTGGCAGAACTAGTTTCATCAGGAGCAGTGCAGGGCTGGGATGACCCTCGCCTCCCCACAATATCTGGGTTGAGAAAAAGGGGGTATACCCCAAAAGCGCTCAGACAGTTTGCCAACACTGTTGGAGTTTCTAAGCGAGAAAATGTTATAGATGTTTCTTTGTTAGAGTTTTGTATACGAGCTGATTTAAATGAATCTGCACCAAGAGCAAGAGCTGTTCTTTCTCCTTTAAAAGTTACAATTAAGAACTTCCCTGAAAACAAAACAGAAGAGCTAGAATTTGAAATAAATCCTCAAAAAAAAGAGCTTGGAAAAAGAAAAGTTTTTTTCGAACGAGAGCTTTATATAGAGCGAGATGATTTTCAAGAAGAAGACGATGAGAACTTTTACCGCCTTACAAAAGGCCAAGAGGTTAGGTTGAAAAACGCATATATAATAAAAGCAGAAGAGGTTATAAAAAACAAAGACAATGAGGTGGAAGAGGTTGTTTGTTCTTATGACCCAAAAAGCAAAAGTGGGTCGGGGACCGAGGAGAGCTCAAGAAAAGTCAAGGCAACAATTCATTGGCTGGGAAGGGCAGAAGCAGTTACTGCAAAAGTAAATGTTTATGACAGGCTCTTTAAGGTTTCGGAACCAGGCAAGGAAAAAAGCATAACGGAAGACCTTAACGAAAATTCTTTAGAAACACTTGATGCTTTTGTCGAGCCGTATCTTAAGGACGCAGAGCCCGGCAGCTCATACCAATTCCAAAGGCTTGGTTATTTTATAAAAGAAAAGGACACTAACCAGCTCGTGTTTAATAAAACAATTGGACTGAGAGACTCTTGGAAAAAAGAAAACGGGTAGCCTATTCGTTACTCTGTTTCTTCGTCGGTCTCTAAGTCATCGATTATCTCATCTACAATTGAGCTTCCCTTAACAGCAGGAGGTGTTGATTTAGACTCAGACTTGTTTTGCTCCTGCATCGCCTCTCCTATTTTGCTGCTAGCTGTAAACGCTGCAACCATATCGTTGAGCATTGTGCTTCCAGCTTGAGGTGAATTAGGAAGTAAAATAAGGTTAGAATTCGTCTCCTGTCCAATAGACTGAAGTGTATCATAGTGTTGTGTTACAACTATTAAAGCAGAGGCTTCTTGAGAATTAATTCCAACAGAGCCAAGCGTACCAACTGAGTCCTCAATTCCTTTTGCGATTTCCCTTCTTTGGTCTGCAATACCTTGTCCTTGAAGCCTTTTGCTTTCTGCTTCAGCTTTTGCTTTTTCTACAATTAAAATTCTAGCAGCATCTCCTTCATATTGAGCAGCTGTTTTTTCTCTGTCAGCAGCGTTAATTCTATTCATTGCTATTTTTACCTCCGCGTCAGGCTCAATATCCGTTACAAGGGCCTTAACAATGAAGTATCCATATTCTTGCATTGCCGCTCCAAGCGATTCTTTAACTGCAACCGCAATGTCGTCTTGTTTTGAAAACACATCATCTAGCTTCATTTTAGGAACCTGTGACCTAATAAGATCAAAAACATAAGAGGTGATTTGGTCTTGAGGAAAATCAAGCTTATAGAATGCGTCGAAAACTTTTTCTTCTACCACACGATATTGAACAGACACTTTAAGTTTTACAAAAACATCATCACTTGTTTTTGTTTCAACAACAACGTCTAGTTGTAATATTTTTAAACTTAGCCTGCCAGAGATTCTATCGACAAAAGGAATTTTAAATTGAATTCCAGGGCCTCTAACGGAGTTAAACTTTCCAAAACGCTCTATAATTGCAGCAGATTGTTGCTTTACAATAAAGACTGTTGAAAAAAGAACTATAAAAAGAAAAAGTATTAAAATTGGGGTTGTAAACATGCTCATGGTTTTAGTGTTTTAGTTAATTTATTAATTCGTTTAATTGTTTCCTCGGCTCCTATAATTTCAATCATTTTAAAAAGATCGGGACCTTTTAATGATCCAGCTAAAGCAAGCCTAAGAGTTTTCATTGTCTGCCCAAAACCAATTTTGTTTTCAGCAGAAGAGTTGAAAAGGCCCTCTTTAATCACAGATCCTTCTTCCGATGAGCCTACATGTAATTTACAAAAATTTAAAATAATCAACGTCTCTGGTTGATTAAGTTTTTGTAAAACTTTTTGGTCATAATCAGAAGGTTCATGCACAAAAACCCCTATTTCTTTTTGAATGTCAGAAAGAAGGTTTAGCCTTTCTTTAATTAAAGAAATTATTTCTTCAAGCTTTTTTCCAAATCTTGAAAAAGCCGTTGCTGTCTGACCTTCACACAGTTCAATAATTTTTTTTGGAGAACAATCTTGTATGTGTAGGTGGTTTATCCAGGTTGCCTTTTTAATGTCGAAACGTGCGCCGGATTTTTGAATTCTATTACTATCAAAGCCCGCAACCAATTCTTTAAGAGTATATTTTTCTTTGTCGCTTTCATTGCTCCACCCGAGAAGAGCAAGATAGTTTATTAACCCCTCTGGCAAAAACCCCTGTTCTTTAAATCCAAAAGAATCTTTCCACGCTATGGGAAAAACTGGAAACCCTTGCTGTTCAGCATCTCTTTTTGACAACTTACCCTGTCCTTCCGTTTTGAGAATTAATGGAAGGTGAAAAAACTTAGGAGGTGCCCAGCTAAAATATTTGTATAATAAAATGTGGAACGGCAGAGATGACAACCACTCCTCTCCCCTAACAACAGAGGTTATTTTCATGTCATTGTCATCAACAACATTAGCTAGATGGTAGGTAGGCATTTTATCTGATTTTAAAATTATTTTATCTTCTAACTCGTTTGAATTAAATGAGAGATTCCCTCTTATTTCGTCTTTAACTTTAATTGTCTCATTGCTTGGCACAACCATTCTTATTACAAACTCGCCTTTCGTAATTAAACTATCCGCCTCTTCTTTACTTATTGTAAAAGTGTTTTTTAATCCAAAATTTTTATCATGCCTGTATTTAAAATCATTGCCGTGTTTTTCCTTAGCCCGTTTAAGCTCTTCCATGGTGTCAAAGCAATGATATGCTTGTCCGTTTTCAACTAACAGATCTACATGCTTTAAGTAAATCTCTTTTCTTTCACTTTGTTTATATGGCTTCTTGTCTGGAGTAAGGCCTAACCATTTTAGGCTCTCTATAATATATTCTTCTGCTCCCTCAACTGTTCTGTCGGTATCAGTGTCTTCTATCCTAAGTATAAACTCGCCGCCATTTTTTTTAGCAATTAGATAATTGAAAAGAGCAGTTCTGACACCACCTATATGAAGCGGGCCGGTTGGGCTGGGTGCAAACCTTGCTCTTTCTTTCATAATTCAAATATAACACCATAATATTCCTAATTAAAATAATCCTCATGATTTGAGCTATATTTGTGAATAAATATGTCTAAAGTTGATTTCATTTCGTGCCCTCCTTTTTCTTTTAAAAAAGAAAAAATTATACGTGTTCTTAAAAAATATGCAGAAGACGAGGGCTATTCTATAAAAAAAATCCAATACAATTTTCTAGAAAAACCATCTATGCTAAAAATGAACAAAAGTTATTTAGGACACGATTCTCACACTGACATTATTACTTTTGATTATTCAGAGAACATGTCAATAAATGCAGAGGTTTACATCTCAATAGACATGATGAAAGAGAACGCTAAAAAATTTAAGCAACCTATTGAAAATGAGATGGTTAGGTTAATATCTCACGCTCTTTTTCACTGTATGGGCCACTCTGATAAAAGCAAATTAGAAAAAGAAAAAATGAGAATAATGGAAGAAAAATTTATAAATGACGTTTCACGTGAAACAATAACCAATGTTTAGTTCTAAATACGACATAATCGTTGTTGGTGGTGGTCATGCTGGAGCTGAAGCAGCTGCCGCAGCAGCCAATATGGGCTCAAAAACACTTCTTGTTACAATGAACCTTCAAACAATAGGACAAATGTCTTGTAATCCTGCTATGGGAGGAATTGCTAAAGGTCAGATTGTTCGCGAAGTTGATGCTTTGGGCGGATACAGTGGAATTATATCAGACAAAACAGCCATTCAATTTAAAATGCTTAATAAATCTAAGGGTCCTGCCATGTGGAGCCCTAGGGTTCAGTCGGACAGAGCAATGTTTTCTTCATTATGGAGAGAGATGCTTGAAAAGACACCCAACCTTGATTTTTATCAAGAGATGGTTACAGGTTTAACTGTAAAGAACAACAAGGTTACGGGTGTAATTACTAGCTTGGGAAATAAGATATTAGCCAGATCTGTGGTTTTAACTAATGGAACATTTTTAAACGGCTTAATTCATGTTGGAGAGAAGAACTTTGGTGGGGGAAGAGCAGGAGAAAAAGCCTCTGTTGGTCTAACCGCTAACCTAGAGTCCTTAGGTTTTGTTTCTGGTAGAATGAAAACAGGAACCCCTCCACGTGTCGATGGGAGAACTTTAAATTACAAGATAATGGAAGAGCAACCTGGCGATACAAACCCTTCAAAATTTAGCTACTTGGAAAAGATAAAACCAATAAAAAAACAACTTAGCTGTCATATCACACATACAAATAAGACTGTACATGAGATAATGGAATCTTCCTTTGATAGGTCCCCAATGTTTAACGGAAAGATCGAAAGCACAGGACCACGATACTGCCCCTCTATTGAGGACAAAATCGATCGTTTCAAGGATAAAGATAGGCATCAAATTTTTGTTGAGCCAGAAGGTTGGAACACGGTGGAGGTCTACGTAAACGGCTTTTCCACCTCAATGCCAGAAGATGTTCAGTACAACGCAATAAAAGAAATAAAAGGTTTTGAAAAAGTAAAGTTTTTTAGGCCAGGATACGCAATAGAATACGATTACTTTCCCCCTACCCAACTTTCTTTAAGTTTAGAAACAAAGTTAGTCGAAAACTTGTTTTTTGCGGGACAGATAAATGGAACTACAGGTTATGAGGAGGCGGCCGCCCAAGGGATAATAGCAGGAATAAACGCCTCTAGAAAAATTAACAAAAAGAGCCCCTTTCTTCTTGGCAGAAGCGAAGCATACATTGGCGTTTTAATTGACGATCTTATTACAAAGGGAACAGAAGAGCCATATAGAATGTTTACTTCTAGAGCTGAGTATAGAACACTTTTAAGACAAGACAATGCAGATATTAGGCTTACAAAAAAGGCTTATGAAATTGGTTTGGCCGGAGAAGAAAGGCTTAAGAGGGTTATGGAAAAAGAAGAGAAGTCAAACGCGTTTAAGTTTTTTTATTCCAAAACAAGCTTTGAACTGGATGAGATTAATCCAATACTAGAATCTAGTGGATACAAAAAGGTTAACCAAAAAGATAAACTAGCAAAAGTTTATTCTAGGCCAAACGTAAAAGGAAACCAAATGAAGTCACTTAAGCTAGTCTCAGACTATTTAAAAAAGAACAAAATCGATGATGAGGTATTTGAACAAACAGAAATTCAGATCAAATATGAAGGCTACATTCAAAAAGAAAAAGAAAATGCTGATAAATTATTAAGGCTAGAAAGCATTAAAATTCCAAAACGCTTTAATTATAATGAGCTTGCGTCATTGTCTTTTGAGGCAAAAGAAAAGCTTAACGAGGTTAGGCCTGCAACCCTATCACAAGCCTCAAGAATTAGTGGAATAAAACCAAGCGACATTAGCGTGTTGCTTGTTAAAATGGGAAGATAAATGTTTCACGTGGAACAACACTTTAAAAAAGACCAACTTGTTTATAAAGCAAAAGACTACATTAAAAGAGGCGAAGAATTTTTAATATACAAAGATAATTCATCAGGGATCTTATGGACTGATTTTTCT
>Ga0209036_1000969_pt1 | contig 12344 bp, 19 predicted proteins | sample MarorgKNORR_S2LV_3_FD_188222 | JGI IMG/M metagenome (GOLD analysis project Ga0209036, IMG submission 188222) | Marine microbial communities from the Southern Atlantic Ocean, analyzing organic carbon cycling - DCM_A/KNORR_S2/LV (SPAdes) (version 2) | ecosystem: Environmental > Aquatic > Marine >... | reverse complement strand
AAAAGTAAAATTATTAAAAATAAATACGATTTATGCACTGTCGCTAGATTAGAGTATAGAAAGGGTCATCATTTAGTATTTGAAGCTATGTCTATTTTAAGAAATAAATATGATATTATACTCAAATACGCCATTCTTGGTGATGGCCCAGAATTATCAAGGCTTAAAGATTTGGTAATAAGACATTCTCTTCATGGTCAAGTAGAATTCATAAATCAGGATTGCCCTGTTGAAAAAATATTCAAAAATTCATCTGTTCACATTATGCCAACTTTAACTACACCTGAGAGCATAGAAGGTTTTGGTATATCTAATATTGAAGCAGCGTCTTATGGACTACCTTGTATAGTTAGTAATAGTGGAGGCACTCCTGAGTCAGTAGGGAGCAATGGAATTATTGTTAAAGAAAATAATCCCAAAGAATTAGTAAACTCAATTATTGATATTTTTAAAAAGTATAAAACTTACAGCAAAAAAAGTTACATATTTGCTAACAAATTTGACTCTAAAAAAAAGATAAAAGAATATTTAAATATTTTTTAGAATTTCTTTGTAGCTCGTTTTTTTTAATTCTCCTGGTTCATCACAGATTAATCTACTAATTTTAAGATTATCTATCAGTATAACAGAGCGAATAAGTCTTTGACCCATAAAGCTTTTTTCATGATTTCTAATTAATTTAGAAGACTCTAAAAATTCATTATTACCATCAGATAAAAATAAGATTTTTGAATCCCCTAATTCTTTTCTCCACAAATCTAGCACATAGGGATCATTAGTAGTCATACAGCAAATCAGATCTATTTTTTTTTCAGACATTAACTGTTTTGCACCATTGATGAAGGGGGGAAGGTGTTGTACGTGACAGGTTGATGTGAAAGCGCCAGGAGCACAAATTATTAATGTCCTTTTAAATTTAAGGTTATCATGTAGTCCGAAATTCTTAGTCCCATCTGCAGAAACAGATCTTAAAATAATATCAGGAATTAAATCTCCCTCTTTCAATTATGGAAAAAGTTTTCTAATGTTTTAAGATATATTTTTTCAGTAGTTTTAAGATCATCCACTGAAACACATTCATTAACTTTGTGAAGGGTTTTATTAATCGTTCCAAATTCAAAAACAGGACAAACTTCCTGCATAAATCTAGCATCTGATGTTCCACCACCTGTATCTTGACTTGCCTCTAATCCAGTTACATCTTTTATTGCTTTAATACAATGCTTTGTAAATGGGTTATCAAAAGCTTGGAAGGGCATACCTCTAAAAGTTAATTTCAAATTATATTTACAATTGTTCTCTGAGCAAATCTTAGTTAAGTGTTTGTCAAAATAGTTTTGTATTTTTGCTTGATCCCAATTATCATTAAATCGCATGTCACCTACAGTAATTAATTTTTCAGGGATAACATTTTTTGCTTTATTATTTAAATTTATTTGGGTGAACTGAAGAGTTGAAGGTTCAAAGTATTCCGCTCCATCATCAAGTTTCTGATCATCGAAAAAAGAGATTAACTTAGACATGCAATGCAGTGGGTTTTGAGCTAGTTGAGGGTAAGCAGCGTGTCCTTGTTTACCAATAATTTCAATTTGAACATCTACAGCTCCTTTTCTTCCCACTTTTATTTGATCGCCAATTACTTTCTCTGAGGATGACTCAGTAGCTATTGAGCCATCAATCCTTATATTATTTTCTTTTAACCATTTTACGACCTTCTTCACTCCGTTAACAGAGTCAGCCTCTTCATCTCCTGTGATAATAAAACTTATTGTGCCGTTAAAATCCTTGTTTTCCTTAATAAATTTAAAAACACTTACCATACTAGCTGCAGTACAACCCTTCATATCCTCAGATCCACGACCATAAAGATACCCATCTTTAATTGTTGGCTCAAAAGGATGAGTGTCCCAATCTTCTAAGTTACCAGGAGGCACTACGTCAACATGACATAAAAAATTAAAATGTTTTCCATTGGTGTTAGTTGGTCCATATGTAGCCATGATATTTATGACTTCGTAGCTTCCATCCCCATCAAAATTTAATTGTTTTGTTACAAAACCATTTTCTTCAAATGTTTTAATTAAAAAGTCAAAAATATCTTGCTTCGCAGGGGTAACAGAATCAAATGATATTAATTTTTTTGATAGTTCTATTGTGTCTAACATCTTAATCTCTTAACAATTCATTAACTGAGGTTTTTGATCGAGTTTTTTCATCAACAGTTTTAACAATAACAACACAGTACAAAGATGCATCACCTTTTGAACTTGGAAGACTACCTGGTACAACTACTGAATAAGGAGGAACTTTTCCCATATAAATTTCTTTAGTTTCACGATTATAAATTTTAGTTGAAGCTCCAATAAATACCCCCATAGATAATACTGAACCCTCTCCAACTATCACACCTTCTGCAACTTCAGATCTAGCACCAATAAAACAATTATCTTCAATTATTACAGGGTTTGCTTGTAAGGGTTCTAACACTCCTCCTATACCTGCACCACCTGAAATATGACAATTTTTTCCAACTTGCGCGCAAGAGCCAACTGTTGCCCAAGTGTCTACCATAGTTCCTTCATCAACATAAGCACCTAGGTTAACAAAACAAGGCATCAAGACAGCACTCTTTGCAATAAAAGCTGACCTCCTTACAACACAGTTAGGAACTGCTCTAAAGCCAGCTGATTGAAAATTTTCCGATGTCCAATTTTGAAATTTTGAGGGAACTTTATCCCACCATGAAGTATTCCCATGGCTGACACTTGGGCCACCGCTGATCATTTCCATATCCTGTATTCTAAAACTTAAAAGTATTGCTTTTTTAAGCCATTGATTGACGTGCCAAATATCATCTTTTTTTTCGCATACTCGAAGCTTTCCTTGATCTAATAAGTTTAGAACATTCTCTATACTTTTTTTTGCTTCGCTATCCTCAATAAAATTAATTTGATCTCTTTGATCCCATAACTTTTCAATAACTTCTTGATTGCTCATACTACCTTTATATTACGTTTTTTAAGAAATTTTCCAAATCATCAGTAACATGAGAAATATAACCTTTTTCATCAATAATTTTTTGAATATCTGTTTGTTGGTTAACATCTTTATTTAAGTTGTATTCTAAATTATTAGTTACCCAAACTGTTTGCCATCCCATATTATGAGGCTCTTTTAAATTGATATGAAGATCTTCAAACATAGCCGTTGAGCTGTTGTCTAAATTAAATTTCTCCTGAAATGAGTCATAAACTTCCTTATGGGGTTTTGGCATATAATTACTCTCTGAAATATCAAAACATCCATCAAAAATATCTGTCATATTAAGCTTTTCTAATACTTTTTCGACATGTTCGAAGTTAGCATTTGTAAAAATATATTTTTTTCCATTCAAGTTTTTTAATATTTGTGCCAATGGAATATTTGGCTGAACTACTTCATAATTAATTTGATGAACGTAGTCTAAATATTCATCAGGGTTAACTTGATGCTCGATCATAAGTCCTCTAAGCGTCGTTCCATACTTATGATAATATTTAGATCTTAGAGCTTGAGCATCTCCAGAGGCTAAATTTAATTTTTCCTCAATAAACCTTCCCATGAGAATGTGAACTTTGTCAAACAAGCCACACTCTGCTTTATAAAGGGTGTTATCTAAATCAAAAACCCAGTTAGTAATGTTATTCATAATCGTGTTAAACTAATGTTTATTCTAAAAAAGCCAAGAAGATTTACAAAAATTCAAAAACTTTTTTTTGAATTTCAAATACATTATTATTTGTTTTTGAACTAACTATGAAGTTCTCAAATTTATCATTTAATTCGTCTATAAAAGGGGACTTTTCTTTTATTTTTTTATCACTCTTAGTGTAACAAATAATAACTTTGTCTTTTATCTCTCTCATGGAATCAATCATCTCTATATCTATTTTTTTTGGCCCCAAAGAATTATCAATTAAAACAAATATTTTCTTTAAGTTTTCACGAGATGTTAAATATTGAGATACAAGATCTGATATTTGAAAGGCTTCTTTTTGAGATATCTTTGCAAATCCATAGCCTGGAAGATCAACAACCATCATTGAATCCCCATGATTAAAAAAATTAATTTGTCTTGTTTTACCTGGTGTATTAGAGATATGCGCCAGTTTTTTCATAAAAATTGCATTAATTAGACTTGATTTTCCAACATTAGATCTGCCAATAAAAGCTATTTCAGGAAAGCTTACGTTAGGATATTGACGAGGTTGTGTTGCGCTTAGTAAAAACGTAGTTTGTTTTTTAAAGTAATTTGAGACAAGGCTCATTAACTCTTCATAATTTTTCTTTGTATGATGTATTGTTGGGCCATTGATAAAACATTATTTGTTGTCCAATAAATAACTAGCCCTGCCGCAAAGCCACCTAAAATAAAAGTAAATACGATTGGCAATAAACCAAAAATTTTTGCTTGCATCTTGTCTACTGGAGCGGGGTTTAATTTAAATTGCACATACATCGAGATACCCATTAAGATTGGCCAAATACCTACATTTAGAATTTGTAATATACCCGGAACATTCCAATCTACAAATCCAAATAGAGTAAGTGCTCCTAAAGGGTCAGGTGCAGAGAGGTCGTGTATCCATCCTATAAAAGGAGCATGCCTCATTTCAATAGTTACAAACAAAACTTTATATAAGGCAAAAAATACTGGTATTTGTAAAAGAATTGGTAAGCACCCAGCAATAGGGTTTGCCTTCTCCTTTTTATATAAAGCCATCATTTCTTTTTGCATTCCAGCTCTATCATCACCATATTGCTCCTTAAGTCTTTGCATTTCAGGCGCTAGTTTTTTCATTTTAGCCATTGATTTAAAAGATTGTTGTGCAAGAGGAAAAAAACAAATTCTCATAAGAATTGTAAACAATATAATAGACCATCCAAAGTTCCCTACGTATCCAAATATAAACTCTAAAACATTAAAAATAGGCTTGGTTAAAAAATAAAACCAACCAAAGTCTACTGAGCGATCAAATCCATCAAAACCATATTCCTCCATGTATTTATCAATAACATTTACAATTTTTGGTCCTGCAAAAATCTTAAAATTATGAGATATACTAGCATTGTTAGAAACAGATATTTTTTCTCCAACAATATCAGTTTGAAAATTATCTACACTATCCACAAAATTATAACTATACGTTTGTTGAACGGGTTCGTTTTGATTAGGGATTATAGCTGTTTGCCAATACTTATCAGTCATCCCAATCCAACCTCCAACAGAAGAATGTTTAATTTTTTTATCGTCTTTTAGATCGTCATAATCATATTCCTCTAAAACACCATCAGTTATTGATAAGGGTCCTTCATGTAAAATGAAGAAATTTTGCATTTCAGGAATACCTTGTCTTTTGGACAGACCATAAGGGTAAAGGTCAAAAGAAAGACCAGAATTATTTATAACCCTTTGATCAACATTAAATAAATAGTTTTCATCAAGAGAAATTATTTTTTCAAAAGTAATATTCTGACCACTTGTCCAAGTGAGTTTTACAGGATCATTAACACCTATAGAGTTTTTATCAGCAGACCAAATACTGTTGCTATCAGGTAACTCAATTGTACTATCGGAACTTACCCATCCAGTATCCAAATAATAAGCATTATCAGATCCTAAAGGGTTCAAAAATTCAATTAAGTCAGATGTTGGATCTAGAGTCTCTCTAAATTCTTCCAAGATTAAATCATCAATTAGCCCACCATTTAAGTTTATAGAGCCTTTAATTTTTGAATTATCAAAATCTACTCTTCCCGTTTCATTTATTACTTCATTCCTCTCAGCTAAAACAGTAGTTGTAGATTTTTGAATACTGAGATCAACCAGGCTTTCACCATTTGTTTGTTCTTCGGTAATTGGTGTTCTCTCTGGTTGAGGTACTAGTAATTGAAAACCAAAAATGATTGCCATTGAAATAATGATTGCTAAAAATAAGTTTTTTTGATTTTCCATATTATTTTCTTACAGGATCGTACCCCGATGAACCTAAAGGGTTACATTTTAGAATTCGAAGAGTTCCTTTTGTTATCCCTTTTAAAACACCAAATTCTTGAATGGCTTCAATTGTATACTGAGAGCATGTCGGAAGATGTCTACAAGTGTTGGGTAACATAGGTGATATAAATAACTGATAGATTTTTATAGGAGTGATAAAAATTATTTTCCAGAGTTTTTTAATATTATTTTTCATATGATATGAATTTTTCAATATCTTGTTTTAAATCAATAAAAGGTACTTTCAAAACTGTTTTTTTTAGTATTAACACAAATTTAACTTGATTTAATGTATTTATAAGACTGCTCGTACGAATTGCTTCTCTGGTTCTTCTTTTAGCTCTATTCCTTTCAACGGCATTTCCAAGCTTTTTACTAGCAATGATACCAACTAGAAAAGACTCTAAATTAGCATCATGGAGAATATAACCATTAAAATATGAACTTTTAAAGTAGTGACCTTTATTTCTAATTTGAGAAAATTCGGATGATTTTTTTAGAGTTGGGAGTCTCAATAATTAGGCTGATAGTCTAGATCGACCTTTAGCTCTTCTTGCATTAATAACTTTACGACCGCCAACAGTTGCCATTCTAGAGCGAAAACCGTGTCTTCTTTTTCTAACTAATTGGCTGGGTTGATATGTTCTTTTCATTATTATTACACCTAAAAAATAGGTTCCTACATTTAACAATTATTGATATGAAGTCAATAAATAAAAACAAATTATGCTGATAATTAAAGATATTTCTAATTTGCAGTCCTATTTGAGCGCTTATCAAAATCGAAAATATTCAATTGGTTATGTGCCAACAATGGGAGCTCTTCACAAAGGACATGGTGAATTAATCAAGCAATCAAAAAAAGATAATCACAAAACTATTGTTAGTATTTTTGTTAATGAAAAACAATTTAGTAGTAAAGAGGATTTTGAAACCTATCCAAGGAATAAAGGTTTTGATTATGATTTCTGCACAGACAATGAGGTAGACATACTATTTGAACCCTCATCTGAAGAAATATTTAAAAATGATGAAACTCTATTAAAGAATAAAAATTTTAAAGATATTCTTTGTGATAAATTTAGAAGAGGACACTTTGACGGTGTTATCACTGTTCTTGATAAATTTTTTTCAGTTATAAAAAGTAATAAAGTTTATTTTGGCGAAAAAGATTATCAGCAACTAAAGATCATTGAAAAATTTATTGAAGAAAAATACAAATCTTTAGATTTAGTTTCAGTCCCAACACAAAGATATGAAGAGGGAATAGCTTATTCATCAAGAAATGAAAAACTAAGTAAAAAGCAAACTCAAGATTTTGAAGATTTTCATAAAAAAATTAAAAATTTTATAATCTCTCTTGAAGAATCCTTAGACATTAAGACCGCTAACCATAGAGCTAATGATTTTATGAAATTACAAGATATTGATAAGTTTGATTATTTTGAATTCAGAAATATTACTGATCTAAGTTTTGTAGGTAATGTATCTCAGGCCAGACTTTTTTATGCAATCTATGAAGGTAAAGTAAGATTAATTGATAATTTAAAAGTTTAAATTGGCGGTTCTGCAAGGATTCGAACCCTGAATTCTTGATCCGTAGTCAAGTGTGATATCCGTTTCACCACAGAACCATTAGCTTGATTTATATACTCTTTTTAAACTCTAAAATAGGCTTTTACCTGTGGTCGAAACATTAATAAAAGAGCAATAAATTGTATTAGTGTGTTTAAACATAAAATCGTTCTTATGCTCATTTCATTAATTCCAATCTCTGGAAAAGGAGAGAAAGGAGCTGTAAAAGAATGTGATAACGCTCCAAATAAATCAAATATTCCAACCGCATTCCAAGCTAGCAAAATTCCCCAAAGTAAAGCAGAGGGCTTTTTCCATATCTGATATGCAAGAATTAATGCAGTTGCCCCTATCACGAAATCGCCAAGAAATGCGATAGTCCAATCTGATGAAGCAGATCTCTCACTCCCTATAGCGCCTAGGGTAAGAAATAGACCAGAGCCAACTGCTCTAAATACCATCCAGCCAGTTGCAAAAATTAATATTTTTACTTGAATATGCATTTTTATAACACTAGATAAATAATGTGAATAATACAACTAAAGATAATGACAAAAAGAAGATAGCAAAGCTGAAAGAAAAAATTCAAGAATTGGAAAATGAGATATTTAACTTAAAAAATCCAAAAAAAAATAAAGATCTTTCAATTCTTAATGATCAATTTTCTGAAGAAATAAATTTAGAAAAACTAAAAGAGGATAAATAATGTCAGCAGATATATTTATGCCGATAATTTACTTAATCTGTCTGTTAATTTTAATAGGACCTCGTTTTTTAGAGACCAACTCCTCATTTAAACAATTACTTAGTAATTTAAGTATTTGGGCCTTAATAGTGATATTAATTTCTTTAGGTTATCAAACCTATAATTACTTTACTTAAATTTTTCTTGTTTGACCGTGGGCCATATAAGAAAACTCATCTTTTTTTAATTTCAATTTTTTAGATAGTTGTTTAAGTAATTTAATCGGTTCATCCATTGGTTCATCAGTAAGTTGAAAAGTTCCCCAATGCATTGCTATAGACTGTTTTGAATTAACATCTCTATGAATTTGAATTGCCTCTTCCACATTGCAATGTGAGTCTTTCATAAACCATCTTGGAGCATATGCCCCAATAGGTATTGTAGATAAATCAAATTCACCAAATTTCTTTTGAATGTCTTGAAAATCTTTTGAGTAACCAGTATCACCTACAAAAAAATATTTAAAATTATTCTTCATTACAACCCACCCACACCACAATGTTTTGTTTGTATCGTTAAATGTTCTTTTACTCCAATGTTGAACTGGAACAGAGTGGATTTCTAAATTTTTATATTTAGACATTTGCCACCACTCATGTTCAATCACATTACTTGCACCTAGTTTTGAAATAGTTTCTTTTAATCTTAGGGGTACAAAAAAAGTAGGTTGGTTAATATTTTGTTTTTTTAATAATAGCTTAATAGTTTGCGCATCAAGATGATCATAGTGATTGTGAGAAATTAAAACTAAATCTATAAACGGCAAGTCATCAATATTCAAACCTGGTGGTGTCGTTCTTGAAGGCCCCATAAAACTTAAAGGAGAGGCTCTTTTAGAAAAATGAGGGTCCGTAAGTATATTGACCCCATCAATTTGTATTAAAAAAGTAGAATGCCCTACCCAAGTAATTGTTTTCTCAGAATTGTTGGATTTTAGATAACTGGGATTATTTTTAACTACAGGAAAGCTCATAGGTTTTGGCTTATTTGATTCTTTCCTCCATTTCCAAAAATCTTTGAAACTGCTTTTATGCAGCACATAGTTATTAAGAAACATACCATCTTCCATATTGAAGGGTTTGAAGAGAGAGTTCGCCATAATTTTTGTTTTTAAAGATAAAAAAGCTAATGAAAATAATAAAATTTTTTTTATAAAATTTCTTCTTAGCATCTAGATCAAGTAATTAAAAAATTAACTTTTAATAATATTAACGAAGTTTTTATACATTTGGTTGCACTGTTGCATCATCGAATCAATTTCTTTGTCTACCATGTCTTTCATTTGAGGTAAGGCATCAGCGCCAAGAGACTTTTCTAGGGCATTTTTATACTCAGGAACCTTAGCCCAATCATCAACTGTGGTCTTTCGAATTTCTAAATGAAATTGAATTCCATAGGCATATTTTTCATAACCAAAAATTTGATACTTAGTTGAAGGCGAAGTACCAATAACTTGAACTTTAGAATTATTTTCTAATCCAATTACTTCATAAGAGTGCCATTGAAGAGCTTTAATCTTTTTTGGAAGAAAACTAAAGACAAGATCATCTTTAGCATTTGTTTCTATATCAATATCTAATACGCCAATTTCTGGTGGTATTGACTCTACAACCTTACCTCCCAGCACTTCACCTAAAAGTTGACATCCCAAGCAAAACCCCAAAAATGGTTTTTTAAGATTTAAGACATATTCTGCAATTGCTTTTTTTTCTTCAATTAACCAAGGATATTCATTTTCCATAAAAGTATCCATTGGACCCCCCATGCAAAGCATTGCATCATAGCTATCAAGATTTGTTGGAATCAGATCTCCCTGGTCTAGTTGTATGGTTGTGATTTCATGACCATCTGCTAAAAGATAATCTTTAAAAGTCCCAGGATCTTCAATATCAATGTGTTGAAGAGATAAAAATTTCATAAAATCATTAGATTATTCGAATTCAATTCAAGAATTTCAAATAGATACTTATTTATTTTAGTCGTCGCCAGTAACTGTATCTTTAACTTTATTGTAACCTGAAGATACTGCTCCTACTACTGTGTCGTAGGCGTCATTTGCCTTTTCACTAACAGTTGCACAACTTGTAGTAAAAAATACTGATGAAATTAATACTAATAAGAGTTTTTTTGACATAATCGGGATTATGAAAAAATCATGTTAAAAGTCAATTTATTTAAACTAAAAATTAAAATATATTAAAATTAAGAATGTTTGATGAGGAAGAGCCTATAAAAAAACCGAAGCCATTTGATTTAGATGACTTGAGTGTTGAGGAAATTGAGAAAATGATTAGTGATCATAAATCTGAAATCAGTAACCTCGAAGCATTGTTAAAGAAGAAAAAAGATAAACTAAAGTTAGCTGATACCTTTTTCAAAAAAAATTAATAACCCTCTATTAAAATTAGGTCACTTTTTGTACTTTTTTGTCTAATATCCATGGCTTTTGAATAATCAATTGATTCATAACACTTTTTAGCACTTTCAAAGCTCTCAAATTCTACGACCGTAGTTCGATCGACAGGCCACTCTCCTTCGACAACTTCAAATTTGCCGCCCCTTATTATGTACTTTCCTCCATATTTCTTCATCACTTCTGTGGATAAAACAGGATATTTTTGAAATAATTCGGGATCAAGTATGGATACCCGAACAATAATGTATCCTTTTTTCATAATTGAAAAATAAGTTAATACTTTTAAACAGAGTTATCCACAGTAATTTGATAGGTGTCTAGTTTATTAATAAATATGTGATAATTTCAATTTTATTTTATCAACAAAAAAACTAAATATATCAGGTTTTTTTTGTATTTTGTTCTTTTTAAAACAAAACTCTCATTTTGCGTGTGTAATTATTGAGAAATAATATTATTCTTTTAAAAGTTATGCACAGGCAATTCTATACTTTATCGAAGTTTATATTTTGTGTTATTTTTCAGGCTTTTTTTGTAATAAATTTGTCATATTCCGATCACCTCACAGCAAAAGTTACTGGATTTGTTGATGCAACTAGTCCAATTCACGTGTTTGGATATGATAGGAAATATTTCTTTGAAAAGAACTCTGCACCATTATTTATCGTCATTGAGCCAGATATAAACAAATTTAATAAAATTAACTTAAAGGCATTTCCTCATATAAATATTGGCTTGTTTGTATTTCAAGACACTGACGGAGATGGGCAATTCACAACAAATTTTAAAGGACAGCCTTTAGAACCATTTGGATTTTCTTTAAATCCTAACTATAAATTTGAAGACGTTGTCTTTGAAAATATAGTTTTTGATATGACTAAGTTTACTCAAGTTGAAATTCAACTTAAACAATAATATTCAATATTTTTTTTACCGCTTCACCTAAAGAAATCTTAGATGTATCAATTTCTAAATCTGGATTTATTGGTTTTTCATACACACTGTCAATACCTGTAAAATTTGGTATTTTTCCTTGCCTAGCTTTTTTATATAAACCCTTAGGGTCTCTTTTTTCAGCTACTTTTAAAGGAGTGGAAATAAAAATTTCTTTGAAATCACTTTTTTCAAAAAGTGATCGAGCCATTTCTCTTTCTAATCTAAATGGCGATATAAAAGCAGTAATGACTATAAGTCCAGCATCACACATAAGCTTAGCAACCTCTGCTACTCTTCTTATGTTTTCTACTCGATCTTTATCTGTAAAACCTAAATCTTTATTTAATCCATATCTAATATTGTCTCCATCAAGAATGTAGGTTTTTTTACCTTGAGAGTATAATTTTTTTTCAAGTTCATTAGCCAAAGTAGACTTTCCAGAGCCAGACAGGCCGGTCATCCAAAGTACTTGACCCTTATGCCCATTAATTTTCTCCCTAAGATTTTTATTTATAGACAAATTTTGAAGTTGGATATTTTGGGATCTTCGAAGAGCAAAATTTATCATACCCATACCAATAGTTTGATTGCTTATGGGATCAATAATTATTAAAGAACCTAAAGTTTTATTTTCT
>Ga0209036_1000964_pt1 | contig 12396 bp, 10 predicted proteins | sample MarorgKNORR_S2LV_3_FD_188222 | JGI IMG/M metagenome (GOLD analysis project Ga0209036, IMG submission 188222) | Marine microbial communities from the Southern Atlantic Ocean, analyzing organic carbon cycling - DCM_A/KNORR_S2/LV (SPAdes) (version 2) | ecosystem: Environmental > Aquatic > Marine >... | reverse complement strand
AGCGCTGGACCATCGCCATCCTCGCTATTTATTTGAGGAAATTGATCAAGTCGAACACTGGGATGGGGAGAACTGATCGAACCAGTCCTCCTTGAATTTCGAGTATCAAGCTCCTCATTAAAAAAGGACATATTCTGAGTCACAAAGGCGCTGCTATTCTCAGATGTTGCAGGAACCGCCTTAGAAATAGACTCCACTCCACTAAGATCGTTCGAATCTGGCATTTGATCGGACGGGGTTACGTTAGCGAGAGATTTATGCAAAGACCCGAACAAAAAGTCATGAACAAATCGACTATCTCTGAATCGCACCTCATGTTTCGTTGGGTGGACATTTACATCTACTGATCTAGGATTCAATTCTAAAAAAAGAACATAAGCTGGATGTCTCCCATGATAAAGAACATCCTTAAAAGCCCTTTTAACGGCATGAGTAACAAGCTTGTCCCTGACCGAACGGCCATTAACATAAAAATATTGAAGGTCCGCGCGGCTCCGAGAAAAAGTTGGCAGGCCAACCCATCCCCAGAGCTTAAGACCCGACCTTTCAACTTCAACTTGAATTGCACTTTCAATAAACTTTTGCCCGCAAACTAGCCGGACACGTCTTTGTTGCTCTAATTCCGAACTTGCCGGCAAAAGGTTGTGGACAGTCTTTTGATTATGGCTAAACGAAAGGTGTACATCGAATCTACTTAAAGCCAGCCTCTTAATAACTTCATCAATTTTAGAAAATTCCGTATTTTCTCTTTTCAGAAACTTTTTACGGGCAGGGGTGTTGAAGAAAAGATCACGGATTTCGATGGTTGTTCCATTGGCGTGAGTAACTGGAATTAAATCTGAGGCCTTCAAACTCCCTTCGGCCTGGATCTTCCAGCCGTTATCAGTTCCCTCTTTCTTAGCTTTCGACATCAGAGACAGGCGGGAAACAGAACTTATACTCGCTAGTGCCTCTCCCCTAAAACCAAAGCTATGAATATTTTCTAAGTCATCCAAACTAGCAATCTTACTCGTCGCATGCCGACGCAAAGCAAGCACAAGATCTCTCTTCAAAATACCAGTCCCATTATCCTGGACCCGGAGTAAACCAACCCCACCTCGCTCAACCTCAACTGCAATTTTAGTCGCTCTAGCGTCGATGCTGTTTTCAAGTAATTCCTTCACTATAGAGGAAGGACGCTCCACCACTTCCCCAGCGGCTATCTGATTTGCCAATTTTTCGTCAAGCAAGTTTATTTTATTCATTCTTGTCAAAATACTTTAACGGCTAACTCATAGTAGCACAGTCGCAGTGGGTGCCTCTTTTAAAACAAGTGATCTCAAACGGTAGAAGCCAGCTAATTTATATGGTGGGGATTTTCAGAATCTGACCAACTAAAATTTTATCGTCAGAAAGGTTGTTAGCAGCACGCAATTTGGCCAGGCTTATTGAGTAGCGCACCGCAATTTCAGATAAGGTTTCCCCGCTTCTGATAGTATGCTCTGAAATAACAATCGTACTATCTCCTTGCAATCTTAACTCTTGACCAATTTGAATTACATCTGAAGTAAGCTCATTGAGTGATTTAATGGCCGCCACACTAGAATGATGTTTCACGGCTATTGCTGACAAACTATCCCCCTTCTCGACTACATACCTAATCGGTGTTAAGCCATTTTCTTTTTGCCACGCAATAAAAGTGCCCTTTGGTGACGCTTCATAAAAATAATTCATTACCCCCTGAGCAATAGCCTGAGCCATACTCCTTTGAAAGCTGGGTGAATTTAACCTTCTCGCCTCTTCTGGGTTCGTTAGATATCCAGTTTCTATCAACACTGACGGAATGTCGGGTGAATTCAACACCTGAAATGATGCCTGTTGAACTTTCTTACGACGCAACCTTGTTACTCTATCTAATGATTCGAGAATTTTCGTTCCAACTACCTGGCTTTGTTCCATACTCCAAGCCATTTGGAATGAAACCAGAGTCAAGGCAACATCATCCTCAAACGTATTTATTGCTAAATTACCGCCTACTCCGCCTAATAAATCAGAGCCGTTTTCCTTCTCCATTACACGACGCGTATTTTCTCTATCAGCCCTGTCGCCAGAAAGTGCATAAATGGTAACTCCATTGGCTCGCTGATTTCGATACCAATCGGCATGTATTGCTACAAACAAATCTGCTCTTTTTTCTCGCGCTATCTGCGGCCTGCGCCTAAGCTCAACGTAATAATCACCATCTCGAACCATTACAGTGCGGTATCCTGGGATAGAATCCAACTGTTTTTTGAGCAGACGCGAGATAGCAAGCGTAATGCTTTTTTCTTTAATCTTTCCGTCAAAACCTATACTTCCTGGATCTTCTCCACCGTGACCAGCCGAAATGGCCACCACAATGTCACGCCTGTCTTCTAGACTTTCAGAATGCAAAGGATGGAAGTCATTATCACTAGCATTAGTGCTTAGCCCTGAACTGTACAAATCAACTACTAATCTGTGTCCTAGATCGACATTGGGCTCGAGTGTGAAACTCGAAGGTCTAGCCTTATCGTCTAAATCAATCACCAGGCGCACATCGTTATTATCTCTAATACCACTTCGTATGTTTTTTACAGCAGTATTAGAAAAATCTAGAACACTTAAATCACCCACCAGTACAGTGTCTTTAAAATCAACGACTACCCGATCGGGGCTCTCAAGGGTAAATAACTGATAAGAAGCTTCGTCGCTTAGATCGAAAACCAAGCGCGTGTGGTCGGGCGCTTGCCAAATTCTAATATCTTCAATATTAGCCGAGAAGCCGCGCTCCAACGCAAGCAAGGGCATGATACAAAATAAAATATTAGCGATAAATTTTGACGGTTCTATCAAGTTCATGATTTATGCGATGATTTTTGACTCGTCTATAGATTTCGGCCTTTCTCACGTATTCTTTGAATGATCTTTAAACCTTTGTCCGAATGATCTTGACAATGTATTAAACGGCCTTCCCCTTGCTCGGATAAATTTACAACTAAATCTGGCGATGGGATAGAACCTTTCCCTTTTTCTGCCCACTCAATAAGGCAAAGGTTTTCTGATAAGAAATAATTTTCAGCACCAAGGTATTCTACTTCTTCGGCATGAGCTAGACGATACAAGTCAAAATGATATATCTGAGACTTTTGAAATTCATAGGGTTCAATGATTGTATAGGTGGGGCTCTTCACCGCACCTTCATAACCAAAACCTCGCATAACACCGCGAGTTAATGTCGTTTTACCAGCCCCCAAACCACCATTTAGATAAATGATACCGCCCAGAATTTTAACATCGTCGGGGTTTGTCAAATAGTCAGACTTAATAGTAAATGATCCGTTTGTACACATCGCAAGAGCTAACAACTCTCCAAATGCTAGAGTATGGGCTTCGTCTCGCAAGAACAATTGCAAATCTGACATTCCTAAATGCCTCTAATTACAAAGGGTTCAACAATGGTCTTAAATAAGGGAAAAGGTCAGTGGCCAGCAACCCCCTCTCCCCTAAAACAACACTGGCTAAATCACCAGCTTGTCCGTGTATACAGATTCCACAATTGAGTGCGTCACTTAGTGTCAATCCCTGCGCTATCAAACTCGCGATTATTCCACTTAGGACATCTCCCATACCGCCGGAAGCCATACCAGCATTCCCCTCAGAGCAGAGATAAATAGTCTTCGCCGGCTCGTTGCTGCATGTGAGACTCCCGCTGCCCTTCAGAAGGCACGCCCCGCCCCACATTTCCGCAAGCTCTTTTACTGCGTTGAACCTGTCTGCTTGAACGCGCTCTGTAGTGCTCTTCAAAAGCCTCGCTGCTTCCCCCGGGTGCGGGGTTAGAACCCAATTGCCCGCTTTTACATTGCCAATTAAATCTTTTCTTTCGGAGAGCAAATTTAACGCGTCCGCATCAATAAGAAGCGGCGTCTTATAGGTAAGATTTAGATCTAATACCTCTGACAGAATTCCTTGACCCCACTTGCCTGTTCCCAGCCCAGGACCAATAGCAATAGCACTAGCCTTTTTTAAAACTCCCCCTAAGTCAAAGTTTTCGTCCTCAGTACCGACTACCATCAACTCTGGACACCTCGCTAAAGCCGCTGACCTATGCTCACTTCGAGATACTAATGTTACTAGCCCCGCTCCAGAACGCATAGCCGCCTCCGCGGCCATAATCCCAGCCCCACCAAAAGCTAGGTCGCCTCCCAATACAATTACGTGTCCATGGTCGCCCTTATGAGAAGATTTCTTCCTTCGCCCAAGACAACTAGGGGTTACATAGTTAATGTCTATTCTTTCAGACGAAGGCTCAGGGGCTCCTTCGGAAGTAAAGATAAAATCTGGAATATCCAAGTTGTCGAAGACAATTTCACCCGCAAATTCTTTCCCATCGCCGGTAAGGAGCCCTTGCTTTAATCCGGCAAAAGTAACAGTAACGTGTGCCCTTACAGCTAAACCCATCGCTTTTCCTGTATCGACGTTCAAACCCGAGGGAAGGTCTACAGATACAACCGGTCGGTCAAGATGATTAATTGCTAAAATTATTTTTTTGTAACTATCGTTTACCGGCCTATTAATACCGGTTCCTAACAACGCATCAACGATTACGGTCTTCGTATTACAAAATTTTTCAATATCGTTGACTTTGTCTAAAAAACGCAGGCTTACCTTCGAAGATTTAGCATAGCCGAAAGCTAATTTAGCATCGCCTTCCAGCTTTTCGTCTTCGCAAAGCTGAAAAACTTCCGCACTCATACCCGACAATTTTGCCAAGGCAGCAACGACGAAGCCATCGCCTGCATTGTTACCGCCTCCGGCCAAAACGAGTAGATTAGTTGCTTGTGGATAATAGCTCTTGATCGTTCTAAAAACGGAGCCACCGGCCAGTTTCATTAAGTCATAACTAGTTATTTTTAACTTTTCTACTGCCAATCTCTCAAGCAATGCTACTTGATGTGCTTTATATAGGCGTTTAGGCAGGGCAGAGCTAGATATACTCATTCATGAACTGAAAGTAAGTTAGTTAAACTTCTTAATCAACCTTTGGACTAGGCGCAATGCAACCTCCAATTCCTCGGTCGGTATGTCATCTGTAGCGTCGATAGCCCAAGGATCTTGGACCTCTCTTAACGTATTATAAACCTCTTTGCCATGCTCACTAAGCAAAACTAAGACGGAACGCTTGTGGTTTGGGTTATTGCAGTACTCGAGTAATTTATCTGTGACCATGACATCGGTTATTCTTTGAACCGCTTGACGAGATTGGCCCAGCACTCGAGCTATTCCAGGAACAGTCAACCCATTTCGAGATAGAGCTACCGCGCCAATCACTTTCCATCTGGCGTGCGTAAGTCCAAGCTTCTCAGTCATCGCATCACCTTCCGCAATGAGTAAGCCATTTAGCCGGAAAATGGATAGGACTATATCTAAAAATAGCACTCGCTTCGAGACGTGCACGCTTTTATATCCGAAGGTTGTCAACTCTGGCAGCATGTTGTCACCGTAACGTTTCTCAGTCAACTGAAAGTCGCAAATTTCAGGGTTAAACCTAAATTAGCTCCCTATGGCCTTTCGTGGATCGCGGAAGAGAGCGTTTCTCTTCTGAGATAGCTAATTGCTTTTTTACTACGCTTGGTTGGGAATCTCAGACCATATGCTGTCAAAAACTACAAAAGTAAGTCCCCAAAAATTCAACGAAAAAATCTTTACCTTAATTTGGAAACAAACGGGCCTTGTAGATAGTTTTGTCTAAGTAGTATATTCAACAACTATAAGAATTAATTGAAAGCTTCTAATGAAAATTAACCCATGGTTATATTCTACATATCTGCTTTTAGCCGCACCCAGCGCTAGCCCCGATGAACCCTTTCGAGACGCCAATCGCTTACTTGAATTAACAAATATCGGAGCACAATTCGAAACAGTCGTTGAAAATCAAACTAAAAAGATTATTCGTACCTATTCGAGTATCGTGAATATGTCCGAATCAGTAGTTCTCCCGACTGATATTAAAGAACAAATCGAAGGCTGTTACGTAAAGGTATATGCCTGGGATCAATTCTCTCAGGGCATAGCAGAAATTCTGGCTGAAAAGCTGACCTTAAGTGAGATTAAATTATTAATCGCATTCTATTCAAACTTAGGACTTCCTCCGAGAGAAATAGGAACCTTTAAATCCCTACTAAAGAAATCCGAAGCAATTGAAAAAACCAGTCTTCAATACATTTATGAAAACAGTGCGAGCTGTGTTGTAAAAGACACACTCCTAATCAATCAATTCATACTAAATCAAAGAAACCAGCAACAGTCCAAGCTAGTATCATATGAATAACCGAAACCCACCAGATGGTATCGAACAAGATAGGGAAGAATGGCTTGAGGCACTAGAAAATATCTTTGAAAACTACGGTGAGAGAGGGGTATCCTATTTGCTGGCGAGTTTGTCGGACTGGCACGCTAAACGCTCTGATATAAATCCGCAGAAAGTTTTGAACACTCCTTATGTAAACTCAATTCCACTGTCCTCACAACCGAGCTATCCAGGGAATTTGGAATTAGAAATCCGTATAGAGAATATTTTGCGATGGAACGCAATGGCCATGATTTTGCAAGCGCAAGATTCGGGCTCAGGCGTAGGCGGGCACATAGCAACCTATGCGTCGGCCGCGACTATGATGGAGGTAGGGTTTAACCACTTCTTTCGAAAACGCTCGAAATCCTACGGCGGAGATCTCATAATCCCGCAACCTCATACTTCGCCTGGCGTCTATGCTCGCTCTTTCATTGAAGGAATATTCAGTGAAAAACAATTAACAAACTTCAGAAGGGAGTTAAAAAAAGGGGGAGGGCTAACTTCATACCCTCACCCAAGATCCATGCCTGATTATTGGCAAGTGGCAAATGCATCAATGGGTCTATCTACACCAACAGCGATTTACCAAGCTAGGTTCACAAAATATCTCGAAAACCGAGGATTAAAACCTAAATTAGGCGGGAAGGTATGGTGTTTCATCGGGGACGGCGAAACAGATGAGCCTGAAGTTCTAGGTACGATCAATATTGCATCTAGAGAGAGACTCGACAACCTAATCTTGGTGGTTAATTGTAACCTTCAGCGCTTGGATGGCCCAGTCAGAGGGAATGGTAAAATAATTCAGGAACTCGAATCTTCCTTTCTAGGCTCTGGCTGGAATGTTATCAAAGTTATCTGGGGGAGTGGCTGGGACAAACTTCTGAATGCCGACTCTGAGGGTGTTTTGTCTAACCGAATGGAGGAATGTGTCGACGGTGACTATCAACGCTACTCGATTTTACCGGGCAATCAGCAAAGAGAGCATTGGGTAGACGGAAATCCTAAGCTTGAGCATATGATGAATACACTAACTGACAACGAGCTAAAACAAATTAAGCGAGGAGGACAGGATCACATAAAAATATTTTCGGCGTTCAACAAGGCCATTCACAGTGAGGGAAAGCCGACTGTGATCCTAGTAAAGACCGTAAAAGGGGACGGCATGATTGGAGCGCAAGGCAGTAACACAGTCCATCAGAGGAAAAACTTAGATGGTGACCAACGACTCACTATCGCAAAAAATCTTGGGATCCCACTAGATGAAGATTCCATTCGGAAGGCAAAATTCTACCATCCAGGAAGCGATAGCCTGGAGGTGAAATATTTAAAAGCTAGACGTGCCGAACTTGGCGGGCGAATACCTGAAAGAAATGCCGATTGCATTAAATTGAAAGCACCCCCTCTTGCCAGCTTCGAATCACTCCTATCAGGCAAAAACAAAAGGCCTCAATCTACCACGATGGCGCTAGTACGTATTTTAACGATCCTTCTTCGGGAAAAGTCTCTTAAAAAATATATCGTTCCAATCGTTCCAGATGAGGCTCGAACCTTTGGCTTAGACGCTTTGTTCAAAATTGCAGGTATATTTTCTTTGCAAGGCCAGCAATATACGCCTGTGGACGCAAATTCACTCGTTGCTTATAGAGAGGCAGAGGATGGTCAAATCTTACAAGAAGGAATATGCGAAATTGGTGCGCTTGCGTCCTTCCTTGCCGCAGGGACTGCATATTCCATACATGGACTTCCGATGATTCCTTTCTACTTTTTTTATTCAATTTTTGGTTTTCAACGAGTTGGTGACATGATTTGGACCTGTGGCGATATGCTTTGCCGCGGATTCTTAATTGGAGGTACAGCTGGGCGGACAACGTTAAATGGTGAAGGTATTCAGCATCAAGATGGGCACTCGCAAGTTGTCGCAAACACCTATCCGAACCTCAAGAGTTACGATCCGTCTTTCGCTTATGAGCTGGTGATGATAGTCCGGGAAGGAATCTATCGCATGTACGAGCGGCAAGAAAATATTTTTTACTACATTACGGCGTACAATGAAAATTACCGCATGCCAGCAATGACAAAAGACAAGGTTTCGCAAGAAGGTATTCTAGCTGGGGCGTATCATTTTTACTCAACTGAATCAGAAAAAAAATCTCAGGTTCATTTGTTGGGCAGCGGATCAATAATGCAACAGGTCCTGGCAGCGAAAAAGCGCCTAGAAAGCTTTGGATTTGAAGTATCAATTTGGAGCGTAACTAGTTACAACGAATTATACCGCGAAGCTGAAGAGTGTGTTCGGCAAAATCGATTGAATCCACTTACAGAACAGAAAACACCTTATGTGCAAAGACTTTTTGCAAAAACAGCTGGTGTTTATGTTTCGGCCTCAGACTATATGAAATCCTTAGCTAACAGCATTACTCCCTGGATGCCTTCAAATTATTTCGTCTTAGGTACAGACGGCTACGGCTTGAGCGAAACTCGCGAAGACCTCCGCAATTATTTTGAAATCAGCTCTGACTATATTTGCCATGCGGCTCTGGTAGGGCTATTCAGGACAAAAAAAGTGTCTGCTGCTGAATTCAAAAGATTCGCAAAGGACCTTAAAATAAAACCAAATAAACCAAGCCCAGCGACTCGGTAAGAGTGTTTAGTCTGGCTCCACGACCTCTATGCGAACACCATCAGGACCCTCTACAAATGAAATCCTAATCCCCCTGAAGGCAAGTGGCTCCAGGGTAAATTTAACGTCATTCAGCCTTAGATTTCTTCCGAAGTCGTCTAAGTCTTCTGAAGCCCATCCCAAATGATCCATCGCTCTTCCTTGAGTAGGAACAACATTACCTGCAGCTTTAGCTGCCATTAGCCAAACATCGCTGTAGTTAATCGCCGGTAACACTCCCTTCCATTGAACAATCTCTCCACCAAAAATCCTCTGATACCACCGTAAGGTGTTCTCAGGCTCCGAGGTGGATAAGTGCACATGATGCAGACCCCGCGTGTCTGGGTCATCAATCAGCTCTATTTTAGTGCCCCATGGGTCTAGGACGAAGGCGATCTTCATACCAGAAAACTCGGTAGATTCACCGATCTGCTCCCCCCCATCGGCGACCACATTAGAAACTGACTCTTCAATATTTGATAACGAGAACCCTATATGGTCAACACCCGTGCCGACGGAGCCGCCAGTCGGCTCTCGCTCAAAAAATATTATCGAGAGATCATCATAAAAAACCCTGTCGGTAGGATACTGCACCCTATCAGCATCACCTCGATTAAAGGCGCCAGCCACACCCCCGAAGTGTTTGGTATACCAGGCCACGGCTTCCTCAGCGTTTGTCGCGGTTAAGTGTATGTGGTCATAAGGAACTATAGCGTTCAGTAAACTTGTGCTGAAAAAAGCAGTAAGCGTTACGATTATTTTGGCCATTATCCACCTCATAAAATTTTCAATCTGACTTGCAGTATTCCTCAATCTCAAGGCGATTAGTAAAGTAGACTAATGCGTCATAGAGTACATGAGATAATTTATACCTAACCTGTATGCAGAGTTGGCATACCTGGTAGGATAAGCTGGATGGTAAGTATGTTCCCATCCATCCCCCATGTCGGAATTCCAATTTATTAAAACCATCACCCTTCCCTCATCATCCAAGATTGCATGATTACTCGCGTAGTCGATACCCTGCTCACCATAGTCATCCGAGCGATAAAGTGCAGGTATCATTTGCGGGCCATCGATATCGTAATATACATGGAAGATTTCATGATCAGGTTTCAGCTCAACAATTTCTCTGTCGGGAAAAACCTGCGAGAATGCTGCGTAGAAATTATCCCACTGCCGCTGACCCCAGAAATCATCAATTAGTAAAAACCCGCCCCGCAGCAAATACTCCCTAAGATTCTCAGTCTCCGCTGGATCCAGAATAAGTCCCCCAGCTTGACCTACCTCTAGCATATAAAGAAATGGATAATCGAAAATTTCCTCATCATCGATACGCAAGACAATAGGTTCACTCATCACACGGATGTTGGTTAGGCGAGATACGCCTCTCAAGAAATTCATGTCTGCATCTGGAAAGTCAATCGACCAAGCCCCATAGCCAAAACCCTGCCCGTAGTAGGTGTCAAATTGCACTCTGACGAAATTAAATTCCCCAGCCTCATCATATCCCAGATCTTTTATGCCTTCTTGCTGAGTCGAGAGCGGTGGGTAAACCTGGGCATTAGCCGAAGCGAAAATGCAGAACAGACATGCGGCTGACAAATTTAGAAGTGTCTCTGTCATGACACTTCCCCTTGAAAAAATATTTCCCATACCACTTTTGATTCTCACGCTGAACAATTAAAGCCCTATAAATCTATTCTTGATCCTATTATCACCTTAGAGATGCACAATAGTCCTCTTCAGAGACGACTGGAGTAAACCACAGAAAATCGTGGGACGCCATATCGCCCAACATCTCCAAATAAGCATTAGGTTCAGTTTCGTTTAAATTAACCTCCATGAATGATACTGAAACAATTGAATCCGCCGCTAAGCGCAAATCATTCGCCATTAAATACTTTGGAACTCCAAGGTCTTTGCGGGCATGATAATTGCCAGCAATCAGAATTTTCATCAGTTCATCTTTCCCAGAGGATAAACTACTTGCCATTGAATAATCTCTCCCTTGCTGAACTCTGATCATAGAGGGAAATTGTGACTCAGGTAATAAACCGCAATGGCTTTCGTCAATGTCGCTAGCCAACCTACGCCGGGTGATATCATCGAAGATATCTAACTCTGGCGGCAGTTCCGACAAGCCATAAATTTCCATCATCCTTGAGTTCGAGAGATTAGATGCCTTTATACTTACGCCAGATGAATAGGCTGAATATATCAATGGCCCGTAAAACAGCCATTCCCAGCCTTCCTCGTCCCATTGCAAATATTCCTTTAATGCCTCTGAATCTTGATTTTTGGCAGAATGCAATGTGTCCAACCGCTCTTGGGAATCAGAATCCATCATTTCAAAAGCTACCAAGGAAACCAAGTTCAGATCTAAAAGGTGATTCAAAATCGCAAGCTGCAGCTCATGATGATCAGGGTTATCATGTTTTTCTCCTAAAATAAGATATCTGGATTCTTCTATCGCAGACGTAAACTCCTCAATAGACACAAATTCTTGATTTGCGCTATCCCAGATTTTTCCAACTAAAACATGATCAACATATAGACGAGATTGCCAACTTAGTGGTCGCTCAATCTCTGAATAAGAATACGCACTTAAGCTCAATGCAATGACAAAAAATAACTTTTTAACGTGTACCACCCATTACCTCCCATTGACGATATATCTCATCCTCCCAGAAATTTTGAAAATAAGCGATCACCGCAAGCTTTTCTTCTTTGTTTAGAACATGTTGAAAGGCTGGCATTTTCCCGCCATACGCCTTGCCCCCCTCGTTAATGACCTGAAGAAGAACCGAGTTTGCGTGGTGCCAAGTATGCGCACTACCGTTCAGTGGTGGCGGCGGAAACGAGCCATCGGCAAGCTTTTGCTTCCAATTAGCAACCTTTCCCTGAGCTCTGGTACCGTGACATCCTGAGCAATTCTGTTCAAACACAACGGAACCGATGGAAACCTGCTGCTCCGAATACCAACGAGCAATACTTTCGCGCTCTCCTTCGAGCGATGGCTTTCCTGACTTACTGCAAGACATAGCAAATGAAGAAATCAAAAAAATCAAAAAATAGCGCACGATCCTAGCTTCCTTTTTTTGGATAATCAAACTCCACTAAAGTTGCCGTCCCAAGCATAGCATCGGCCCAGTTATGGGAGTTGAACCTAAGCTTTACTAGCCCGCTTGTGGGAACATTATCGATACTTGCGCCCGACATACAATTTGCAAACTCTGTTATGGTCGGGTTATGACAAACCAACATTACCGTGCTGAGATCACTGTCTAAATTCTGCACCACCTCTAATAACTTTTTTGGCCCGGCCAGATACATCCCAGAATTCAAAACAATACTCTCAGTCGGAAATTCAGTTCCTTCAGCAATC
>Ga0209036_1000962_pt1 | contig 12408 bp, 9 predicted proteins | sample MarorgKNORR_S2LV_3_FD_188222 | JGI IMG/M metagenome (GOLD analysis project Ga0209036, IMG submission 188222) | Marine microbial communities from the Southern Atlantic Ocean, analyzing organic carbon cycling - DCM_A/KNORR_S2/LV (SPAdes) (version 2) | ecosystem: Environmental > Aquatic > Marine >... | reverse complement strand
AATTAAATAAATTTAAGATGATGCCGCCTATGTCAGCAGAAGCTTCTGTTGTTAGAGGTTATATAGATTGGATGGTCAGTATTCCGTGGAAAAAGAAATCGAAAGTACAAAAAAATATTCAAAAGGCAAGTGAAGTTCTTGAAAAAGATCATCATGGTCTAGAAGAAGTTAAAGAAAGAATATTAGAATTTTTAGCAGTTCAAAAGAGGGTAACTAAAATTAAAGGCCCTGTCTTATGTCTGGTAGGTCCTCCAGGAGTTGGAAAAACATCATTAGGAGAATCTATAGCTAAGGCAACAGGTAGAGAGTTTACTAGAGTTTCTTTGGGTGGAGTCAGAGATGAAGCTGAAATTAGAGGCCACAGAAGAACTTATATTGGTTCTATGCCAGGAAAGATTTTACAAAAAATGTCAAAAATAGGAGTAAAGAATCCACTCTTTCTGCTTGATGAAATAGATAAGCTTGGAGCTGATTATAGAGGTGATCCATCGTCAGCTTTATTAGAGGTTTTAGACCCTGAACAAAATCACACATTCAACGATCATTTTTTAGAAGTTGATTATGATTTATCAGATGTGATGTTTGTTTGTACTGCGAACTCGCTAGATATCCCTGGTCCTCTTTTAGATAGGATGGAAATAATTAGACTTCCTGGGTATACGGAGGATGAGAAATTAAGTATTGCAAAAAATTACTTAGTCCCTAAACAGTTAAAAAATAACGGCCTTAAAGAAACAGAAATAAAGTTTGAAGACTCAGGTCTTCTTGATGCAATTAGATACTTTACTAGAGAAGCTGGAGTAAGAGCTTTAGAAAGAGAGATTGCAAAAATTTGTAGAAAGACAATAAAAAAAATAGCCGACTTAAAGAAAAAAACACTACAAAAAGTTTCTTCAAAAAATATTGAAGATTATCTTGGTGTTAAAAAATTTGATTTTGGAGAAGCCAAAGAAAAAGACAGGATCGGACAGGTAACAGGTTTAGCATGGACTCAAGTCGGTGGTGAGCTCTTAACAATTGAAGCAGCAACTTTCAAAGGAAAAGGAAGAATTATAAAAACTGGTAGATTGGGCGATGTGATGCAAGAATCTATCCAAGCAGCAGTATCTGTAATTAGATCTAGAGCTGAAGGTTTGGGAATTAATCCTGAGTTTTCTGATTTAAATGACATACATATACACGTTCCTGAAGGAGCGACTCCTAAAGATGGACCCAGCGCAGGGGCAGCGATGACAACCGCAGTAGCCTCCGTTCTTTCTAATATTCCAGTTAGAGCAGATGTTGCTATGACTGGTGAGATAACTCTTAGAGGCGAAGTTTTAAAAATTGGCGGCTTAAAAGAAAAACTTTTGGCAGCAAGAAGAGGAGGAATAAAAACAGTTCTTATTCCTGAAGATAATGTAGGCGACCTTCGTGAAATTCCAGATAAGATAACAAAAAACTTAGACATCAAACCGGTTCGTTGGATTGATGAGGTTTTTAAAATTGTCTTAACGGAAGTTCCTAAACCTTGGTCCGAAGATAAAGGTAAGGATTCAAAAACAATAAAGAAAACTAAAAATACTAAAAATAAGCTTGAAACCCATTAGTAATAATGGTTATAGGCATAAATTTTTCTTTGCAATCATATAAAGTTCATATATAAAGGTAACTAAGTTTTTACATTTTATGTAATATTATTTAAATTTTTTTTGGAGAGAGATAGTGAATAAAGCAGATTTAATAGATTCAGTAGCAGATTCAACTGACATGTCTAAAGCAGAAGCTGGAAGAGCTTTGGATGCAGTTCTTGATGGAATATCAGGAGCTTTAAGTAATGGTGACCAAGTTGCATTGGTTGGTTTTGGTACTTTTTTAGTTCGTGAAAGAGCTGCAAGAATGGGAAGAAATCCTCAAACAGGAGCTTCAATTCAAATAGCTGCATCTAAGGGTGTTGGCTTTAAACCAGGTAAAGCTCTTAAAGAAAGTTTATAAATCTGTTTAAATTTAAAAACGCGTCTTTATGGCGCGTTTTTTTTAAGAAAATATGTCAGCATTATCAAGCATAAGAAATGGTCTTACTTCTTCAGGTTCCTCAATAATAGTTGGAATAATAATTTTTGGATTAGTAGCTACTTTTGGAGGATTTTTAGGAGAGGGAAGTGTTTTATCTAATAATAGTATTCTTTCGGTAAATGGAAAATCGATTACTCCAGGCGAATTCTCTTTAGAATATGGAAGAATTTCTGATCAGTTATCAGATAGTGATCAAGATTTATCAGATAAAATTATTGAAGACATAACCAGAGACAGCATTGTATTCAAAGAACTCTATGCCCAGTCTGCCATTGAAGCCGGTTTAAACATAGATGATAAAAAATTAAATTCTTTGATTGTTAATGATCCTTCCTTCTACACAAACGAATCTTTTGACGTTGAACTATTCAAAGGTTTTCTTTCTAGACTTGGGATGACTCCTGATTCATTTAAGGAATATATAAAGTCCAGATATCTTGCTTCAGACCTTCAGAATTTATTAAATAAAGAAATAAATTTAAGCAATGATCTAGTAAGAAATTTTATAGAAGCTAATAATCAAACCAGAAATATTTCTTTTTCAAGAATGATTCTTGCTGAAGAAGCATCAAAAGAAATCATTAGTGAGAAAGAAATTTCTGATTATTATGATAAAAATAAATTTTTATATATTTCTCCTTTGAACGTATCTTATAGATTTTTAAATTTAAATCAGGATGATTTTAGTAAATCATTATCTATTTCGGAGGAAGAAATTTCTGAGGAAATGGAAGCAATTAAAATTAATTTTCTTCCTCAAAAAAAGGTTAGTCATATTGAAATTTCATATGATGAAAGCAATAGAGAGAACAAGTTAAATGAAATCAATGGTCTTTTAACTGATTTAAGAAATAACAAATTAAGTTTTGATGAGGCAGTAAGAGATTTTTCTACAGACCTGAGTACTAAAAATAATAACGGCGATCTAGGATATACAGATGGAACAATTTTCCCTGATGAATTTGAAGAGGCTTTAAATAAAATTAAGTTAAATCAATTATCTGAAATTATTGATTTAACAACTTCATTTCATATTATTAAATATACTGAACAAACAAACTCAAATTTTACAAGAGAAGATATAGTTGAAAGAATAACTTTTGCTAAAGCTTCAGAAAAACTTGAGGAAGCTCTTAACTATGTAGATGAAAATATATTTATTTCAGATCTAGAATCTATTTCAAATGATTTGAACCTTGAGATAGAAAACACCTTTTTTGAAGAAGAAAATATTTTTGTATCCAAGTTTAATGATATTGATATAGATGAGATACAAGAAGGTGGTTTGTATGGACCATTTCAGGAAGATGAAGGGTATTTGGTTATTGCAATAGATAAAATTAAGGATCAAGGCTATAAATCTTTTGAGGAAGTTAATAATCAAATCGAAGAAGAGTTGAAACTTTTAAAAGCTTCAAAAAAAACCGACCTTATGGTTGAGTCATCAATAGAGAATCTTAAAAATAATACTGGAAAAATTACAAAATATTCAGAAATTAAAAGGGATAACTTTTTGTTGCCTTTAGAAGTTACAAGAAAGCTTTTTTCTTTTGAAACTAAAGAAAATGATATTTTTTCTTTGATTTTAAATAATGGCGATGCTTATGTGGTTAAGCTTGATAAAGTAAATGATAACAAGGGAGTGATTTCGACAAAAGATTTAGACGAGGGAAAGAATTATTTATCATCCGTTTATAAAGAAATTATAAGGCAGTCTTTTACTTCAAAGTTAAGAGAAAGCTCAACTGTTAATTAACTTCACTTAGATCTCCCATCGCAGTAATGTTGAAACCAGCATCTACATAAAGAATTTCACCTGTTATACCGCTAGCTAAGTCAGAACATAAAAAAGCTGCCGCATTACCAACTTCAGAAGTAGAGATATTTCTTTTCAGAGGAGCTCTTTCAGCATTGTAAGACAGCATTTTCTTGAAACTTTTAACGCCGGAGGCAGCCAACGTTTTTACTGGTCCAGCTGATATCGCATTAACTCTAATTCCTTTTTGACCCAAGCTATTGGCTAAATATCTTGTAGTTGATTCGAGGGCAGCTTTCGCCACACCCATGACATTGTAATTGGGCAATGTTCTTTCAGCACCAAGATAAGATAAAGTTAATAAAGAGGCATTTCTGCCTTCCATTAAAGGCCTGCCTGCTTTAGCTAAAGCTGTAAAACTATAAACACTTATGTCATGAGCGATTTTGAAACCATCTCTAGTTGCAGCCTCAATAAAATCTCCATCTAATTCATTAGCAGGAGCAAAACCAACAGCATGAACGATGCCATCTAAATATGCCCATTTATCTTTTATGACTTCCATCATGTTTGATATAGATTCATCACTGGATACATCACACTCGATATAAGTTTTACAATTCCAGTCATCTCCAAGTTTCATAACTTTATCTTTCAATCGTTCAGATTGATAAGAAAGGATTAGCTCTGCACCTTGTTTGTGCATGGCTTCGGCTATACCAGTTGCAATTGAAAATTTATTAGCTACGCCAACTATTAATATTTTTTTTCCTTCTAAGAAGCCCATATCTAATTTTAGCATGATAAAATTCTTAATATTTCCTTTGTTATGCCGCTAGATAAGTATTTTTTTTTAAAACTATTATTTTTTATTAATGCGTCTATTATCTTTACTCAAGATTTTAATGAAGAAATAATTGTTACCGGATCATTAAACTCAAACTTGGAAGTAACTAACTCAGTATTTGAATTTAGTGACTTAGATTTAAAAAAAAGTGGAGTTTTTAGGATAGAAGACTTTTTAAATGAACTTCCTATTATCGACCCTTCTAATTCATCTTTACAATCAAACAACTCTATAGGTATATCAACAATTAGTATCAGAGGACTTGGCAGTGATAGATCTTTAATCTTAGTTGATGGCACGCGAATAGCGCCTGGCACTTCTTTTAATGGAAAAAATGAGCAAGATTTAAATGATATTCCTTTAGAGCTCATAAAAAAAATAGAGGTGTTAACAGGAGGCAAGACAACTATCTATGGATCGGACGCAATTGGGGGCGTTGTAAATTTCATCTTAGATGACAATTTTATTGGAACTAAACTCTCAATGCATCAAGGTGGATATCAACACAGAAATAATAACTCTGCTATTCGAACATTAATTTCTTCTCAAGGCTTGATTAATCCAGAAGAAAATAAGTTCGATGGAGGAAATTCTTCTTATTCTTTTACTTCTGGAAATAAGACTAAATTTTCTAATATTATTTTTCATGCATCTTACAAAAGAAACTCAGATATTAAATGGGGAGATAGAGATATAGGCAGCTGCAGATGGAAAAATGGAAACTCTGTTTGTTCTCTAAGCAGCTCGACATATGCAACTAGGTTTTTGCCATTATCTGTTCATGGAAGTGGTGGTTATATATCAGATAGTGGATTTAATTCGTCATCTGAGAAATATAATTTTGGACCAGATAATTTCTTACAAAGACCCGAGAAAAAAATAGATATAGCACTATTATTTAAGTATAAAATTAATGAAGAACATAACCTCAAAATAAACTTTTTCAATACTTCTAAAACCAGTTTAGCTCAAATTGGAGCGCCTTTAATTTCAGGTAAAATTTTAGAAATACCTTGTACTAATCCTTATTTTGTTCAATCTTCTACGTTAACGTGTGGCGCTTCTAACAACTCAGTGACAGCGACTATTTTTAGAAGATTCACCGAAGCAAATGTTTATAGAACTCAAGAGTTTAAAGATAAGTCATTCAAGACCAATATTAAGTTTGATGGAAACATAGCTAAAGATACTTCGTATAGCCTAGTTATTCAAAATAATCACAAATCATTAGATTATAAATATCTCAACGATTTATCCTTATCAAAAATAAAAAATGCTCTTAACGCAAACTCGTCAGGCGAGTGTTTGATTGGAGGTAATTGCAAGCCATTGAATATTTTTACAAATAGTAAAATTTTACAAAACAATATATCTGAAGGAATTACTAGAGATGCCTTTGAATACATAAGAAAAGATTTAAGCCTAATTGGAGAGCAATCTGATAATTTGATAAATCTTTCACTTTTTAAAAATTTTTCATATAAAAATAATTCAATTAAAAAAATCAAAGTTGCATCTGGTTTTGAACGAAGAGAACTAAAATCCATAAAAGTTCCTATTTCTAACTTTTCGGATGGAGTAGGGCAACAATATTTTCATTCGCAACATCATATAACTAATCAGGTGAACCAAATTTTTGTTCAAGCCGAATTTGAATTTGTAAATAATTTTGATCTTATTACAAGTTTTAGGAATTCAAATTATTCATTTGTAAATGATGATCTTACTTATGATGTAGGATTTAAATTTCCTTTTAATGATTCTTTTAGTATCAAAGGCTCACACCAAAAATCATCCAGAGCGCCAAATTTTCATGAGTTATTTGTAGATGAAAAAAGACTAAGACTTCTGATCAGGCGAGATCCTTGTAATGGAAGTAATCCTACATATACTCTAGCTCAATGCCAGCTTTTAGGTTTGGATTCATCTTTGTATGGAAGTGTAAGTAACGAAGCTCAGCTTTTTATCAAAGATAAAGGCAATATCGATCTTAAATCTGAAGAAGCTTTTTCTAACTCATTATCTCTTGAATATCGAGACAAACAATTTAAGTCTGAAATTACCTTCTATGAAATAAAGATGTCCAACCAGATTTCCCAAATTGAATTTGATTCAATTTTAACTCGTTGTGTAGATAGTCTTGATGCTTCAAGCGAGTGGTGCGGATACATCAATCGTGCATTGGATGGGACTTTTTCCTCCAGTGGAGGTTTTATCTCTTCTCCTTTTTATAATATTTCATCTTTTAAGACTGAAGGCATTGATTTTAAAATTAATTTTTCATTAGATTCAAGATTTGGGGAAATAGAAATTAATAACTTTATTAATATTTTATTGAAAAAGAATTATCAAGAGTCACTTAAAGAAGAGGAAAGGAATTGTAAGGGGTTTTATTTATTAGGTAATAGTGACGGTCTTTGTTATCAGCCTTCACCAAAATTTCAAAATATTTTGAATATATCTATAAAAAGACCTACCTTTGGATATGACAGTGAATACAACTTAAAATATAGATATATCGATTCCGTAAAAGGGTACCTTTATCAAAATACTTCTAACAATGTTTCATTTAAGGAAATGGAATATTTTGATTTAAATTTAAATTTGTCTCTTGAAGATGATTTAGATATATATTTAGGAATAAATAATCTTTTGGATAGCGATCCGCCAATTAATGGAGATATAGGATATGTACCTGGAAACGCTAATACCTTTCCATCTTTTTATGATCCTTTAGGAAGATACTTATTTTTGAAAATCTCTAAAAAAATTAACTAAGATGAACTTACTTGTTATTGATATTGGCGGCACAAATATTCGTTACTTAGAGATATTAAGAGGGAAGAAGAATAAAATAATAAAAGAAAAAATTTCATCGACATCAAAATTTCATAATTTACTAAATGAGGTAATATCTAATTGTCTTAATCCAATTGATAATTTAGTTATTTCCGCTGCCGGTCCTAAAAGTAATAATTCAATTAAAATGACGAATCAAAAATTTAAGATTGATTCACAAATAATAAAAAAAAAGTTTAATCTTAAAAATTGTTTTCTTTTAAACGATTTAGAAGCTGCAGGTTATATCTTGCATAAAATATCTAGGGATAATAAAAAAATAATTAAAAAAGGAAAAAAAACTAATTCAGCCCAAGTTTTAATTGCTCCAGGAACGGGCTTAGGTTTATCCTTTGTAATAGATAATAAGATTGTAATACCTTCTGAAATAGGAAATTCAAAAATTTTAATCTCTGACATAACTAACAAAAATAAAAAATTTAGTTATTCAAATTTTTTAAAAATAGAAGATTTTCTTTCTGGCCCTGGGTTATCAAAAATTTATAAAAGTTTCTATAAAAAAGATATATCTTCAATTGAAGTGGTTTCTCAAGGCCTGAATAATAATCCTAAAGCATTAAGAGCCATTAAAGTTTTTTTAGAAATATTAGCTAAATTTTTAGCAGAAATTTCTCTTATTTACGTTCCAGGTAACGGTATATTTTTATCAGGTAGTCTTATGAGATCATTAAAAAACTTTATCAATAATAATAAGTTTGAGGATATTTTTTTAAAACAAGTTAACAAAACTCATAGAAAACTACTTGAATCAATTGAAATAAATTTTATTGATAAAGAACATCTTTCTATTTATGGATGTATTGAATATTTTAATTTAACTCAGAAAGATTTAGGTTAAGCACTTCTCCTGGATAAATTAAACCTGCATCCTCGATTTCATTCCACTTTAAAATCCAGTCTTTATCTATTCCAAATTTAATGGCAATTTTACTAATAGTGTCTCCATTTTTAACTGGATATGAAATATCATTAAAATTTGCCTTTACGATTTTTTTTGGCTTTAAATATTTTGGATAGATTAATATTTTTGTGCCTGTTAAAAGAAAGTTTGAAGGATTAAGTCCATTCCAAATTGTTAAGTCCCTTATTGTGACATTAAATTTTTTTGAAATAGACCAAAGGCTATCACCTGATTTTACATAATATATATCTGGACGATTTAAATAATCTTTAATCCAACTAGGTCCTCTTGGAACAAACAGCTCTTCATTTTCGTAAATTAAATTATCATCTAATCCATTTATTTCTTTTAGTAGCTCATAATCGATCATATAAGAATCAGATATCGAAGAAAGGGTGTCGCCTTTCTGCACTAAATATTTATCCCATTGAACTAAGTCAGAAGGATCAATATCTTTTAGTACTATTTGAAACCTATCTGCAATTCCAACTGGCAAAAGAATTCTAAAAGGACCGCTGGGATCCGTTGCCCATTGATTAAAACCTGGATTAAGCTCATAAATAACTTCAAGCTTTAAACCCGATAGGTTAGCAATTTGCATTAAGTCTACTTGGGAGGGTAAATCTACAACTCTGAAATAAGGTCTATTTGCAAGATAAGGAAGTTCGATATTAAAAGATCTTGGATTCCTTATGACTTCTGCTAAAGCTAATATTTTTGGAACGTATGCCCTTGTTTCTTTTGGCAAATTAAGTGACCAAAAATCAGTTGGAAGGCCTTTCTCTTTATTTTTTCTAATTTCTTTTCTAACTCTTGAGGGTCCAGCGTTATAGGCGGCAATTGCTATCAACCAGTCATCGTGCTCTTCATTTAATTTAATCAAGAAATTATAAGCAGCATTTGTAGAAGCAACGATATCTCGTCTAGCGTCATACCACCAATTTTTTTTAAGACCATTTTCTAAAGCAGTAGATGGAATAAACTGCCAAATTCCTGAAGCCCCAGTTGAAGATTGAGCATAAGGATCAAATTGACTTTCTACAAATGGGATTAAACTCAACTCAACGGGCAAATCTCTCTTTAATGCTTCCGAAACAGTATAAAAAAGATACCTTTGTCCATTTTTCGATAATCTATTTATTAAGTATTGATGAGAGTCATATTTCTTTAAAGCTTCAATTATTTGAGGCTTAGTATTGTCATAGTCTAATTTGCTATTCATTCTAATTTCTTCCCAAAGACTTGGACCGTTACGTCCGTTTTGTGAAATTGAATTCATGCTAAAAAATAACAATAAAAAATATAATGTTAGTTTTTTCATATTTTAAAAGGAGTCTTTCATAGATCTAATGGCTGCTAAACTTTCGACCGAGTTAGATATCTTTCCACTAATGAATTGTTCTGAATTTTTTAAAATTTCTTTATCACTTAATAAAAAAAATGGATTTATTTTTTTTTCTAAGCCAATATTTGAAGGCAAGGTAATTTCAGAATTAGATCTTAATTCATTAACTTTCTTCGAATATTTTATTAGATCAAGATTGCTAGGATTAATTGATAAAGCAAACTTTAAATTGCTTTGAGTATATTCGTGAGCACAAAAAACCAGAGTCTCATCAGGAAGAGAGATAAATTTATTTAATGAGGAAAACATATCATCTGCAGTACCTTCAAATAATCTACCGCATCCGCCTGAAAACAATGTATCGCCACAGAATAAGTAAGATCCTTTATTGCTAGAATGGAAATAAGCTATATGATCAAGAGTATGTCCAGGTGTTTCAAATATTTTGAATTTAAAATTGAAGATAGTGATTTCATCGCCCTCAGACACTTTACTAGTTAAGCCTTCTATATGATCTCCTGAAGGACCATAAACTGGACAATCGTATTTTTTAGCTAAAGCAAGCATCCCTCCAGTATGATCAAAATGATGATGAGTGATTAAAATACATTCCAGGTCTAAATTATTTGATTCTAAAAAATCAAATACTGGGGAAGAGTCTCCGGGATCAACCACAACGCAGGAGTTTCCATATACAATTGCCCATATATAATTATCTGTAAAGGCAGGTAATGGAATAATCTTTAACATACGTGATTTTAACATTTGAAAATCTTTAAGATAAGTTTTTAATCAATGGAAATTATAAAAATTTACACTGACGGAGCATGCAGAGGAAACCCTGGAAATGGTGGATGGGGCGTATATATATTAAATGGAGAAAAAAGAGAAGAAATTTTCGGTGGTAAAACAGTTACAACTAATAATGAAATGGAATTAACTGCCTCAATAAAAGGATTAGAATATTTTAGTAATTCTTCAAAAATTGAATTATTTACCGATTCTAAGTATGTCATGGACGGTATAACTTCTTGGATTCATAATTGGAAGAAAAATGGTTGGAAAACAGCAAGCAAAAAGCCTGTAAAAAACTCCTCTTTATGGGCTGAATTGGATAAATTAAATTCTTTTCACGACGTGAATTGGAATTGGGTAAAAGGACATAGTGGTGATGAGGGCAATGACATGGCAGATAAGTTAGCAAATCAAGGCATAGATAATTTATAAAATGAAACAAATTATTTTAGATACTGAAACTACTGGCCTAGATATTCAATCTGGAAATAGAGTAATTGAAATTGGTTGTGTTGAAATTATAGATAGAAAATTTACTGGTCGAGAATTTCATACTTTTTTGAATCCTGAAAGAGCAGTAGAGCCTGGAGCTTTTAAAGTGCATGGTCGTTCAAATGACTTTCTATCAGATAAGCCAGTTTTTAAGGATGTGTATATAGATTTTCTAAATTTTATAAAAGAATCTGAGCTTTTAATTCACAATGCAGATTTCGATGTTAGTTTTTTGAATAACGAATTCAAATTATCAGAATTACCTGATTTAATTGAAGAGCATGTTAATGACATAGTCGACACTTTAGGCATGGCAAGACAACTCCATCCTGGCCAAAGAAACAGTCTAGATGTCCTGACCGATCGCTATAATATCCAAGGATATGATAGAAGTTATCATGGCGCTTTATTAGATTCTAAAATCTTAGGCGAAGTTTATTTGGCCATGACAGGTGGACAAACAAAATTAAATTTTAACGAAGCCATTGAAAAGAAAGAACTATTATTGAAAGAAGATTTTAAAAATAATTCGATTTCATTAACAAAAGTAGCTGTTTCTCAAGAAGAAGAAAAAAATCACCAAGAATATTTAGACAAAATTAAAATAAAAAATTGAAAGAGGAAATAACAAGATTTGCACCTAGTCCGACTGGGCATCTGCATTTGGGAGGCGCAAGAACTGCTTTATTTTCTTGGCTTTTTGCACGAAATAAAAATGGGAAATTCTTATTAAGATTTGAAGATACAGATAGAGAGAGATCTAAAAAAGAATATGAAGAATCTATTCTTTCAAGTCTTTCTTGGCTGGGTATAGAACCTGACGAAAATCCAATTTTTCAAAGTAATAATAAAGAGTTACATCAAAAACTTGCTTTTTCACTTATGGAACAAGGTAAAGCTTATTCTTGCGATTGTTCTTCAGAACAATTACAAAAAATGAGGGAAGATCAGATTAAGAATAAACTACAACCTCGTTATGATGGGTTTAATAGAGACAAGAATCTTTCTCATAAAGAAGGAAACGTCATAAGATTTAAAATGCCTCAATCTGGAAAAACCTCATTTGAAGATAAAATTCTAGGAAATATTTCAGTTGAAAACAAAGAGTTAGATGATTTTATTATCTTAAGAGGAGATGAAAATCCTACCTATAACTTTTGTGCTGCCATAGATGACTTAAATATGAATATTACAACTGTAATAAGGGGGGATGATCATATTACAAACACGCTTAAGCAAATTAACATATTTAAGTCACTGGAAGCAGAAATCCCAAAGTACGCTCATCTCCCAATGGTCTTGTCAAACTCCGGAAAAAGATTATCAAAAAGAGATGGAGCTATTGATATATCTGATTA
>Ga0209036_1000961_pt1 | contig 12415 bp, 10 predicted proteins | sample MarorgKNORR_S2LV_3_FD_188222 | JGI IMG/M metagenome (GOLD analysis project Ga0209036, IMG submission 188222) | Marine microbial communities from the Southern Atlantic Ocean, analyzing organic carbon cycling - DCM_A/KNORR_S2/LV (SPAdes) (version 2) | ecosystem: Environmental > Aquatic > Marine >... | reverse complement strand
AACTTGAGTTCCCTCATCCATTGAGAACGGACCATAGAGTACTGAGCTCTCTCCCGATTCCAATCTAACTATGGTATCCACCAGGGTGAATGGTTCTGGAACTATTTTTGCTACATCCAGGGTTACCGATGCGACAGAACCACCTTGATCTCCTGAACCCGAATCCTGAGGGTGCGCAAGATTATCCACAATCATGTACCAGCGTGTTGCATCTCTGTCAGATGGGACTGTCCAGTGCCAGTCTCCAGAACCATTGAATGCCTCGAAGACAGAGTCGCTCTCCCATACTGAGTCGCTTCTGTATGACTGCTCGTTCTGATAGACAGTAATAGCGTTGGATGAGAATAGCAGTATATCCACTTCGGAGTCAGTCGAGATATCGAAGGAGAGGGTTTCTCCCTGCTGAAGAACCCCGAGATCTACTCTCACGCAAGCCTGGTCCTGAATCTCCCAGTTAGCTGGCATCATTTCCATATCAGCGCTGGCGCAGATTATCACTCCCCTCGTATCTGCATTGACAATTGGGGAGCAGGTGGCCATCAACAAGACGGTCAGAGTCAATATCGTGGTAGCTCGCACAGTTTAGCGCCGTCGTTCCCCTTTTGAATCATATCGCCGATACGCTCATTGGAAAGTCAAAGGTTCTTGGGAAGGGGAGTGGGGGGAAACCATCTCAGGAGAACCACGTCACTGACTGACCTAACCCATTTCCATGGTATTGCTAGGTGTGTTCTCCCCTCTACTAAATCAGCCGGCGGGTCCGATACAAAGATGTGAGTGCAGGACCAGTCGTCGGTATTGACGAAGCAGTCGTAGACCGTGCCCAGTAGCCTTCCACTGGGAAGTATGACAGGGAGCCCCCTGATTTCCGAGGCATGGAGGTCCGTCATAGCACGAGGGGGAGCATCACACCGAATCAATATGACGGCAGAAGTAATCACTTGCCACGGTTCTTGTTGGCCTTGAGGCTGGGGCGGAGCTTCTCTGCTCCCTTACCCTTGTTGAGCAGTCCTCGTCCCCTCTTTCCTGCTCCGGTCTTGCCCCTGAAGGCACGACCCGAGTGGCTGTTACCGTCAGAGACCCACGATAGCTCCTTATCGGCCATTATGGATGGATGGGACGGATCTAACAGGATCACTTCGTAGAACTTGTTCTTCCCGTCCTCCCCGACCCAGTATGAGTTCAGAACCTCAAGATTTGGGTATCTCCTGCTGACTCTCTCCTCTGCGATTCTCTGGATTGACTTGGCCATCGTGATCTTCTTGATACCAGCCTTGGAAGGCTTCCTCTTCATGTGTATCTTGCCCTTCCTGAGTCCTCCTCTCCTCACTCTGGTCCTGACGATGACAACGCCCTGCTTGGCCTTGTAGCCTAGCCTTCGAGCGGCGTCTATCCTTGTGGGGCGCTGTACGCGCTGGAATACTGGGTCCTTCCTCCATGATGCCATTCTGTCACGGCGATGAAGCATTGGCATGCCGGACTTGGGCTTCTTCCATGTCTCGCGAACGTACTTTGCAATGCCCATATGAGAACCTCCAGCAGCTCGCCGAGCAAAGTCCCCTTTATGAGCCTGCCCACATGTCTCCAACTATCAAAGAGACAAGGAAATCGATTGAATTTAGATAAATAGAAATGGATTGGTGGTGAATTAATGATATGTTGGTCCGCGCTCCCGGACTTGAACCGGGGACCCCCTGATGGCTGCCTACAACCAATGTGTTTCCAGTCTACAGTCAGGTGCTCTAGCCAACTGAGCTAAGCGCGGCGCGTGCTTCGCTGAGGCCTTTGCCTTATGTCGCTTTCCGGAGAACGGCCCTACCCATTGGTCTGATAAACCGGCACCTTGGGACTCCATTGTCCCCTCAAACTTAAGAATGCGAAGAATTGGAACTCATGTTCGTAAGGCAGCAATGCCGGGGATGCACGGGGGATAATTAGTGAGAGGCGCAATTGATTCTCAGACATCCTCGCCATCCTCAGGCAGGATCAAGACTGCGCTTACAGACAGAGAGCTGGAGTCCTTCGGAACTCCGGACCCAAGGATTCTGGTTTGCGGTTGTGGGGGCTCGGGCAATAACACCATGAATCGAATAACACACATCGGGGTCGAGGGTGCGATTACGGTAGCTATCAATACCGACAAGCAGGATCTCGACCTGACTAGGGCGATGCAGAAGTTGCTCGTCGGCAGGCACATCACCAGGGGACTCGGTGCAGGGGGGGACCCGGTGATGGGAAGACGCTGCGCCGAGGCTGGCAGGGACGTAATTGGCAAGATTGTCCATGGGGCTGATCTTGTCTTCGTCACCGCTGGCCTCGGTGGCGGCACAGGTACTGGTATAGCACCTATCGTCGCTGAGGAGGCGAAGAGAGCAGGTGCACTGGTCGTGGCCGTTGTGACGACTCCTTTCACAGTCGAGAGGCGCCAGAGGATGCAACGGGCACTCGAGGGTCTTGACCTACTCAGGAGCACGGCGGACGCTGTACTGGTACTGGATAACAACAGGCTCCTCCACTTTGTGCCCAATCTTCCTCTTGACGAGGCGTTCAGCATCATGGACCAACTCATAGCTGAGATTGTGAAGGGAGTCGTAGAGACTATCACGCTTCCAAGTCTCATCAATCTGGACTTCGCGGACGTAAGGAGCATCATGAAGAACGGTGGAGTCACCATGATGCTCTACGGAGAGAGCGACCAAGGCCCGGAGGAGGTAGTTCACGAGTCCCTTAACCACCCTCTCCTAGACATAGAGATCGAGGGAGCTACTGGTGCCCTCATACACGTGACTGGCGGGCCCTACATGACAATGGAGCAAGCCACTCAGGTCTGTGATCTGATGACCTCCAGGCTATCTCCCGAGGCCAACGTCATCTTCGGTGCGAGGCAGGATCCAGCCTTCGGTGACACCATCAAGGTGATGTCGATAATAACCGGTGTCGCCAACAAGCGCCTCGATGAGGAGATGATGAGCGCAGATATGCTGGGAGAAGCCCTGAATATAGCCAGAAAAGGTAGAAAACCGAGTGAAAGCGGTTTCCAGAGATTCGACTGATTTACCACTCAGACAAGGGTAAGTCTCAAACCGGTTGGATGACGGGTGGGTTGTATGGCACGCGCGAAAGTGACTATGGCGATGGGTCTCGCTGTACTGATGGCACTCTCAACTCTTGGTGCGCCTGTAGCGGCGCAGGAAGTCGTTGTTGACCCTAGGCAACCATCTCCTGAGAACCCCCATATGCATGTCTTTGGTTCAGATGATTTAGCAAACTGCTTCATGCACTTCGATGGCAATGATACCAGTGGTTCAGCTGCTGATGGATATGGCGAGAAGGTATGGAACGGGCAAAATTCGAGAATAGAAGTTGACTACACCTGTAGAATGGAGTCTTTCAAGCAAGACATGTATAACAGTGAGAATGGAAGCATCTCGGTGCATCTGGAGTTCGAGATAGAATCTCAGTCGGAGTGTCAGGAAGGAGATCAGCAGTGTAAGAACCTCACGTTAACCTTGTACAAGGGTGGTCTTCAGGTAGCTCAAGAGGTGTTCATGGCAATTTCCACCAGTGGGGATACCTTCTCAGTTGATTGGAATATCCCAATCAACGAGAATATGACGAGATTCAACAAGAGCGAAGAGCCACAAATACAAGTTGAGTTCAATTATCCCGGATATAGTGATTTCATCTGTGGAGTTCTCAATTCTTGTGGCGGATCATTCAGGATGTATTATCACTCTCCAGATAATCCTGCGGCAGAAATTGAATTCCCAGTAGTTAATCAGACGATGCCCGAAGGTACTGATGACGATGATGGAGGCTTGATCGGTGGAGTCACTGACTCTGTTCCAGGATTCGGTCTTCTAGCAGGAGTAGGGTCATTGGCTATGGCGGCAGTAGCGGCTAGCAGGAACTCTCGTGAGGACTAGAGGGAATCGAAAGCGACATCGCTCTCATCGCCTGTTTCCAGATCCTTGATCCTGACCTTACCCGATGACCACTCGTCAGGCATCAGCATGACCAGCCTCTCCGCTCCGGTCCTCTCAGCGTGCTTGAACACCCACTTCATCTTCTTTCCCTCGAGAACCAAGTCCACCTTCCTCCCACTCTCTCTGAGCTTCGAGGAAACCGACATCGCGGCTCCCCTGAGGGACTCGTCCATGCAGAAGACCACATCTGAGACCCTTGATGAGATATCTGGGAGGAGTCCCTTGTCAGATAGGAGCTCCATGATGACCATGTCACCGAAGCCGAAGCCAGTGGCAGGGAGGTCCTTTCCACCTAGGGTCCCGATCAGCTTGTCGTACCTTCCCCCTCCGCAAATGGCCCTGAGGTTACCAGACCTATCATGAGCCTCGAACACAGGACCGGTGTAGTATGCCAAGCCCCTGACGATCGATGCGTCGAACTGAACCCAATCGGATATCCCGTATGAGTCAATCAGCGAGAAGAGTGACTCTAGCTCGGTGGACGCGGTGCTCCCTTCGTCAAGAGATTCGCTTAGATCGGAGAGTTTGGCGATGCTAAGGACTGACTGGATGGTGGAAATAGAGTCATCGTTCAATCCGAGATCCGAGAGCTGAGCGGTGATGGCTTCGGCTGGTAGCTTGTCCATCTTGTCCACGATGACGCAGGTCTTGGCGAAGGATTCCCCCACTATTCCCAACGATCCTAGGACCTCCTCGAGGACCTTCCGGCTACTGATCTTTATCACCACGTCTTCGGAGGTAAGGCCCACGCTCCTGAACAGGCTTACCATTACCGAAAGGAGCTCTGCATCAGCCTCGATGCCATCCATCCCCCATATGTCCACGTTCCACTGGTAGTGCTCCCTTCCCCTGCCCCTCTGAGTCCTCTCATACCTCCAGCACTGGGGAATTGAGTACCACTTTATCGGCAGGGGAAGTGCTCCTGATCTGGCCATTACCATCCTTGCAAGAGAAGGGGTCATCTCTGGCCTCAGTGACACTCTCCTGCCTCCCTTGTCCTCGAAGTTGTACAGCTGTTGGGTAATCTCCTCGCCCTGCTTCCTGGTGTAGAGGTCCTCATGCTCAATGATGGGAGCGTCATACTCCTCGAAGCCGTGAGATAAGGATGCCTCATGGAACCTGTTGAACAGCCAGTTCCTCAGTCGCATGTCCTCGGGGTAGAAGTCCCGGGTTCCGCGCACGCCCTGTGCCATGACACCGCCACGAACTTGACCACTTCAAGCCATATGGCTCTTGGGAGGCGCATCATTCCTTTACCGAGGGGTTCAGCCTTCTCCAGAGCCAGTAAGCCACAGCTATGATCGCCACGGCCCACCCCGGGGTGATAATTAGGATTGCCACGGCCGCTGCGGCTTGTTCCAGCATGGTGCTTACTATGCGAGCTCTGCTTCAAGGGTTACGAGTGTATGTGCCCATGAGCTCCGCTTCAATGGTCGCGAGTGTGTGTGCCCTGGTTTCTCCATAATCATCCGTGAACGTCGAGGGCAATTGCTCTCCTGCCTGGACGATGAATTCGTCCTCTCCACCTGGCAGTGTGTCGATAGGTGCATCAGCTCCCTCGGGAACGTTCCTGTATAGTGGACGAGGCTCGAGCTCGAAGTCTCCTGAGAGAATGTACAGGGGCCATGGCCCCGAGGCAGAGCTCGTAGGAATCATCCGATTGACCAGTATATACCTGTTCAGTCCGATGAATAGAGAGGCTGTGACTCCCCAGAAGAGTAGTATGATGGATATTCCATTGGGATTGGAAGGGTTCCATGGATCATCTACATTGACGAGCAGGTCGATGAAGTATGACCCCATTAAGACAGAGAACATTATCGGGAATCCGAGATACATTATGTAGTCCCACCACTTTCCTATCCACCAATCATTGTCGCCGGTGTTGATGAAGTCATCACGGAACGATGAGACGCCATTGTCTAGGTAGTCCCTGAAGCTGAATCCACCGATATCGTTCTCAGCCTGCCAGTGCTTGTATCTGCTCCATCCGTACTTCCATATCGTGTATGCGATGAACAGTCCGCTGAACATCAGCCCGTATCCCCAGATGTGGTCTTGTACCTCTAGGAACTGTGGGAAGGCTACCCCGGTTGCAGTATCCATCTTGATCCATAGTGCGGCGCTTGGTAGACCGAAGAGGAAAATCGCGAGGCTGGTGAATCCGACTGCCTGTGACCTGTCTACTCCGTGGTCGACGAAGTTCCTGACACATAGCTCGACAGTCGAAATCATCGAGGTCAGAGCGGCGAATGAGAGGGCTAGGAAGAAGACTGTTACCATAACGACCTGTACAACGGGGCCACCTGGCGCTTGAGCGAATACCTCTGGAAGGACCAGGAATGTAATCGCGGAGCTCCCTGCTCCGACAGCGCTGAGGGGGTCGTCCACTACTGCGAATACTGCCATCATAACCGTTAGTCCTGCAATTATGCTTATGCTGTTGTTCGCCAGGCACATTGTGGCCGCGTTGAGAGTGGTGTCCTCGTCCTTCCTCATGTAGACCGAGTAGGTAATTGCCATTCCCATCCCCGCGGAGCAGGACCATGCTGACTGTGATAGTCCGCTTATCCAGGTCTCTGGTTGCATCAGGTACTCTGGCTGGATGCTGAACATGTAGACGAAGCCATCAAGGGTTCCGTCGTTCAGATCCATTACGAAAGCTAGGAAGAGTGCGGAGAAAAGCAGTACGAAGAGTGAGACCATCAGAATCACGTTCACCTTCTCTATAGCCTTGGCTCCCCTCCAGATAGCGGCCATTGTGATTACTACCGCTATTGCTTGGAAGAAGATGACGTCCGTTGGGGACTCTAGGAAGGAGTTCCAGACCTCTGTAGTGTCTACCTCGCTTCCAAGGCCACCTCTCACTGCTGTCTGGAAGTAGTTCAGACACCATCCTGTGACGACTGCGTAGTAGAATCCTATTGCTGTTGATATCCATGCGGTCCAGAGGCCCATCCATGCCATGTTCTTGCCCCCGAAGATTCGGAAGGTACCCACTGTTCCGGTCCTGCTCCTCTTTCCTAGAGCAAACTCAGCGATGATAAGAGGAACCGACCAGACGAAGAGGAAGATTAGCCATGGAACTAGGAATGATCCGCCTCCGTTCGCACCGACCATACGGGGGAATCTCCAGATGTTCCCTGTTCCTATTGCCGCCCCTATTGTAGCGAAGATCAATCCGAGTCTGCCGCTGAACTCATCTGAGGTGGACTCTGACTGAGAGCTCATTCTCCATCACCATCGAATTCGAATGCCATGTCCTCGGGCAGTCCTATCACTCCCCTTTCATCATCGAACATCGCTCTCAGAGTTAGACCGAGGCCCCCCCAGACGAAGCTGGCTATCACCATGAACATCATCAGTGAGAGTATGCTGGACCCAAATGAGGCACGGTATGGTATTGCCAACTCGTAGTAGTTGCCTCCATCCTCCAGAGTCGGGTACGTGAAGGGGAATGCGCCATTAGTGGTACCGAGCATGGCCTTGTACTGTATCTTACCTACCGATGTATCAGGAAGAGGGATTTCAGAATGGAGGACGGTCCCATTGGAACCATCGAGAAGTATGCATCCAGACTCCTCATCTTCACCGGGCTCAGCGAAGGCTGACATCTTCCATGGGACATCAACCCATTCTGTCGGTCCGAAGTCATCCTGCTGCCTATTTGGCTGTACTAGCCTCCACATCAGATGTGTCATGTTGATGTCGATGGAGTATGGGAAGGACTCCTCCAGACAGAGCGAGACTGGAATGTCTCCATTGCCAACCTGTACATCTGATGGCTCCTGGAGCCATTGGCTGACCGTAGTGTTCTCAATTCCCACTATGGCACGATACCTGGGGTCATCTGCCATCTCTACCATGTAGAACGGAACGCCAAGATTTCTCACAGCGATATGTGCAATATCATCGGGGTGCTGGTGGAATGCCGTTCCTATCTCCATCGTGTAGCAGTAGGAGTTGTGGACTCCGTAGTGCCAGTCGCAGAAGTCCCCAGTAGTGGGATAGAGATCAGAAGACTGCATGGGGGCGTAGTCAGTCATTTCACCCATCTTCACACCGTGATATACCAAGAACTCGTCATCTGGAGTATAGCATCCAGTGCAGTGCCCCCATGGCCAGAGTACGAGTTCTGAGAATGAGTGCCAGCTTAATGTGGCTTTGAACTCCGAGAATCCGTCGTTATTGTCGTCGTTCATCTCGGTCATATCCTGGATGAACTTTGTCTCGGGCTCGCTGTTTCCACCCAACCAGTCCTCGTCTATCAGACCGTCTGCATCGTCATCATTTCCATCCACGTGGTCCTCATTGAGTCGGTTGTCTCCGTCTTGGTCGACAGTATCGACGGGTCCGTTGTAGACATCATTGTTAGCTCCAGCATCACCAGCATAGCACATACCCGGGAAGAGAGGTCCTGTTGCACCCAGAGGGGCCCCCCACTCGTACTGGAAGTTACGGTTCAGATCTACCCCGTCACAACTGGGGTCGGGTTCTTCGTCAACATCTGGGATTGGGGTAACCCCAGTGACTGTGTTGTCCCTCAGATTCTTTCTCCATCCCGATGTGGGGCAATTCTCCCATGCGGTTGGTCCGCAGTATACCTCTCGGTCATACCTGTTGCCGTCTACGTTTAGCATGGGGATAAGATACATCTCTCTTGTGTTTACCATGTCGGTGATGAACTGCTCTGAGAAGTCCTCGTCGACTCCTAGGTCACCGGGACCACATGGATTTCCATCACCATTGCTGTCCTGGAAGGAGGAGTTAAGCATCAGGCAATCTCCATCATTATCGATTCCATCCCATCCGTCTTCGTCCACCAGTCCGTCACCGTCATTATCGACTCCGGCCATACCGTAGTAATATGCGATAGTCTCCAAGAACAGCATTGGTACCTCGTAGGACATCCATTCCCTAGCATGGAAATTCCCGGCTAGCATGATATCAGGCCTGTCTTCATAGTTTCCACAGTCTCCGACAAATGCGTTGCATTCGCCCCCGTGTACATCGGCAGTGATTTTCATCCATGGACTATCGTGGTTGTAGTGCCACCCCTGATAGGTTCCACGATTTGTCTCCTCACCACGAGCATTCATACCGCCGTTCATTCCATCATGGAAAGTCATTATCTCGGAGTTCTGATCTGCTAGATTCTGCATTCGCTGTTTCATTGTGAAGTAGTCGTGATATTCTCTGAACTGAACTCTACTATCGCCTCCCCATGGGAAGACTTGGAACGAGTACTCGTCAGACCAGATATCTTGAGGAGCCAGTCCTGTCTCGGCGTCCTGAGCCGCTGCAGGAGCGATGAGAGATGCTGGGGCGAGTACTGAAAGAAGCAGAGGAAGGAGCATGGCCATTACAGTGGTGCCCTGGCTTTTTCTAGCCCCTTTCCTGTCCTCTCGAGTCGTCATGTATGACAATGCGAAAGGAGGTCACGTATTGAATCCCTCGTTAACCGGTCCTAAGGACCGGGCTGGGTTTATGAGTGGATGCCTGTCGCCCAAATCATGGAACAACTGGATGAGTTCATGTCGGGAGACACGGTTTTGGCGGGTTTCTCTGGTGGAACAATGATAGTGATGGCTGTAGTGATCGCCATCAGCGCAATTGCTGGTTTTGCCTCTAGGAGGATACTTTTCCCTAGGCTGATGAATCTGATATCAAAAACAGAAAGGATTGACGGGAGGTCGCTGTTGGCTCCTGCTTCTCTGGGCTGGATGATTGGATTCTTAGTATTCACGCTAACGATAGATTGGCTGGTGTCAAACACCGATCCAATGTGGGACGAAGCTTCTGTTGAACGTCTGAATTCGTACGTATACGCCGGCTTCGTACTGCTTATGCTTGTGGCCGCCTATCGTTTAGTTGACTACTTGGATGCTTTCATTGTGGTAGAAGGGGAGAATCTAGCCGCCAGGAGATCTCTTGCCAGCGTGGCGGAGTCGGTTGGAAGGGTGGCAGTCGTCGTCACTGGTGTCTTCATGATGGCCGGGCTCGCAGGGGTAAATCTGAGTGGGCTCATCGCCGGACTAGGAATTACTGGTCTCGCACTAGCTCTGGCTGCTAAGGACACGGTGGCGAATATATTTGGAGCCATAAGTATCCTAATTGACCAGCCATTCAATGTGGGAGACTGGATTATTGTAGATGGGGTAGAGGGAGAGGTAGTGACCATAGCCCTGAGGACAACTCTGATCAGAACCAGCGCTGATACCCTAGTCACCGTTCCCAACTCTAACATCACTAACTCCTCTGTTGAGAATTTTAGCCAGAGGAGGTTCAGGAGGATAAAGCCATCATACGAGTTTGAGGCTAGTAGCGACCAGGAGTCGATAAAGAGCTTCTGCAGTTCTCTTCTGGAGCAGGTAACGTCCGATCCTAGGTCGATGAAGAAGGATGACTCCTGGGTGAGAATAAGCTCAGTGGGACCCTCCAAGATCATTGTTCAGACCAACTTCTACTGTGATTCCTCCGCTAAGTCCGAGAGGGAAATGAAGGAGGATGTCGCGTTGATGGCAAAATCCAGAGCGAGCGAGTTTGGATTGAAGTTCCACGAGCCAAGATTCAGGGAAAGTCACACCGTCTGAGGTAATCGAATGGGGATACTCGTTCTTATCAGGCATGGCCAGTCAGTATGGAATGCTGAGAATAGATTCACCGGATGGACGGATGTCGATCTTTCTGATAGAGGGGTAGAGGAAGCAAAGGAAGCGGGTGATCTTCTTTCAGAGATACCGTTCGATGTAGTCCACACCAGTGGACTCAAGAGGGCGCAGAGGACAGCTGAGATTATCATTAGCAGGAGTTCTTTCTCGGGGAATATCCCGGTAATCAAGGATGAGCTACTGAACGAAAGGCACTATGGGGACCTGCAAGGACTGAACAAGGCAGAAACGGCTGAGATTCACGGTGCAGAGCAGGTACATATCTGGAGGAGGTCTTTCGATATCCCCCCTCCTGGTGGCGAGAGTCTGAAGATGAATGCCGCGAGAACAGTACCCTACTTCGCGAAGACTATAATGGGAGATCTGGAAGCCGGCAAGAATGTTCTCATTTCGGCCCACGGTAACTCTCTGAGATCTATTGTCATGCATATCGAGTCGATAAGTCCTGAAGATATTGTCTCAGTTGAGATTCCCACTGGAAAGCCACTGTTCTACAAATTCGAAGATGGCCAAATAACTAGGGAAGATCTATGAGAACCATGGGTGCTTTCCGAAATGATTTCTCGGAATCTTCTTCTTATTCTTGATCTGCCATTTGAACCCCCTAGTAACTGAGAATAGATACTTCCTCAACTTGGGTCTGATGTAGAGTAAATAAGCCAGGGATGCGGTTACTCTATTCCAATCAGAAAGAATGTGTGGATGGACTCTAATTTTGAGCATGGATTTATTTTCACTAATCTCTGAAATTGACCATTCAACGTATGACTGTCTTCCACCATCTCTGCCAATCATTAGAGAATACCCCTCACCCTCGATCCAAGTCTGGAACTTTCTGACTAACACAAATCCATTGAGATACTCCAAGGTATCTACTGATTCCTCACCGGGCCAGTTCTGAACTGTGTTCTCTTTACAGAAAGGATGAGAATCGTTTAGATTGCCTGGTGTACTTATCAATTTCCAGACCTCTGACTTTGGAGCGTCTATGACAACTGAATTATCAGCGTAAAATGGCCACCCTCTCATAAGTGTAAGAGAAGGTGCTGAGATTTAGATTTGTGTGTGTCCGGACGGCCGGTTTTACCGACCGTCCGGATTACGTTTTTACATTGGTTTCTACAATTATCGTTTTACCGATTATTCCATCTTAGCAGCGTACCAGATCATCATACCGAACGCGCCCTTGTTGACCAAGTCAGCGATGTTGTACAGTATGTTCATGTCGTCTGTTCCCATGCCATCGATGGTTCCAGCTCCCATTAGGTATCCTAGTGGGTAGATTGCCCATCCTACAGTTACAATCATCCTCATTGAGTTGAATGCGTACTGAACGCTTGGGCTACCAGTCTCTGAAGCCTCTTTGACATCTCCGGACCATAGCTCGTATAGGATGTATCCCCATCCAGCCATTCCGATGACCCACCAGATCTCAGCGGATAGATCGATTGTACTGTCCATAGCTCCGGACTCACCGAAGAATCCAGCCACTAGCATGACGATGGATGCTCCCATGAGGTTTCTGAACATGGCGAAAGTTCCCACACCGATAGCGGCGAGGATTAGGTAGAACTCAACGACTTGCAGTGGTACTGTGATTAGCCAGTCGATGTACCTGTAGACTAGAGGAGATCCGTCTCCCATTGCCCATACTTCTCTCATGTATGTGTAGTGGTACCATGCCACACCGGTGACCAGTGCGGCCACTGTCATGGATGTCTTCCACTTGTCAGGGACGTTCTGCCTCTCGATGAGGAA
>Ga0209036_1000957_pt1 | contig 12462 bp, 8 predicted proteins | sample MarorgKNORR_S2LV_3_FD_188222 | JGI IMG/M metagenome (GOLD analysis project Ga0209036, IMG submission 188222) | Marine microbial communities from the Southern Atlantic Ocean, analyzing organic carbon cycling - DCM_A/KNORR_S2/LV (SPAdes) (version 2) | ecosystem: Environmental > Aquatic > Marine >... | reverse complement strand
TATTTAGTTTGTTGCGTAATGAGCTTTCAATGGCTATAACTCGCTGCTCAATGATGTCTCTTTGATTTCTAAGTTTTTCCTGTTCTTCGAGTAATTCAGCTTTTTTGTTTGTGGCATCACTCAGTCGCTCTCCTGCCGCTTTAATGAGAACATCTATCTGCTCAATCTCTTTGAGCCGAATCTTATTCAGGGCCTCCATATTGCTTTTCTGCTCTGCCCAATCCGCTTTTTCTTTACCTCTTAATTTCTGGGTTTCTACCCATTGCCGAACCTTTTCCTGTAATAAAAAAGACGGTGACACCTTTTGGGTGTCACCGTCAGTAATCGTTTCCTGTGTCTGAGCTGCCGTTGCTAAAAGCAACAACATTAAAACAATTAGGATTAGATCATTTGTGTTTCGTTTGTTTGATATACTTAGTATATGTTTTACCATTGCAGCTCAAGCCCGATGTAGAATTCCCTAGGAGCATTTACTCTAGGTCCATCAGGAAGTCTACTCACAGTAAGAACTTCGTCGAGCACATTATGAACACCACCAATAACTTTTGCAGTGTCACTGAGCTTATAATGCGCAGATAAATCAAGAATGAAGCCTCCATCGACCTTTCCTTCACGGCCGTTAGATACTTCGAGATTTTTAGCAGAAGCGTACATATCAGATGTATAGGATCCGATAGCATTTAGCCCCCAGTTTTCGGCAATAAGTCCTGCTCCAACAGAGAGTTTCCACTCAGGAACGTAAGGAATAGTAGCACCAGGCTCATCAGCAGCTAAGATATCAGCCTCACCACCCTCAGAGAGTGGAGCTGTAAGCTCAGCGTCTGTGTATGTTGCGCTAACAAATAAAGGAATCTGAACAGAACTATCGGCATTGGCTGTGTAAGCCTGAAGGAATTCAATTCCCTTAACTTCCGCCTCACCAGCATTGGTTCCGTCTAATCCGAACTCAGTCGCAAGGTCACCAAGACCTGCATTTGATCCAGTAAGACTATCGTAGTCACTCAAGAAGGCAGCAATTTCAGTCGCTGCACCACCGTTTTGTGTTCTTAGTCCAAGTTCATAGCCAGTGCTTTCCTCGATATCTGTTCCACTCTTAAGGAATCCACGAGGTGAAGGAGTTGAAATACCTTTATAGATACCACCAAAAGCGTTGGTTGAGTCAGATAGCGCGTATGTCATTCCAATACCAGGAGCAACAGCATCGATCTCGCCAGTAGCACCATTAGTTTGTGTATTGGTTGCGTCACTCGCATAATCTTTCCAATCACCATCAATCTGCTCATAACGAATACCAGGAGTCAATGTAAGAGCACCAAGATCGATTTCATCTTCGATCCAAACTGCAATTGACTCAGCCTCTTGGAAACGGTTACCACCAGATCCTGGAGCACCTTCGTTAACTACAGGAGCACCACCTGAAAGGTCAATAGTGTCCTGCTGTTGAAAACGGCGAATTGAATCAACATGGAAACGAGCTCCACCGGTAATATTATGTGAAGTACCAGCAATCTCAGCATCGTAATCAAAGTTGAACTGAACACCCTTTGACTCGTATTTACGAGAGTTATGCTTAATTCCTAAGCTTCCAGTTCCTAATAAACGAAGATCGTCATAGGCAGCTGCATAAGTGATTGGATCAGCAACAACTTTAGAGACACTCTGTCCACCAGCCTTGTTGATCTTGTACCAGTCACGCTCAAACTCATTGTAATAAGCTGCAACCTGCAAGGTTAAATCGTCAGTAGCCTCTACCAAATATTTTAAATATGTGCGAGTATGCTCAGTAGCCATGTGGTCAAGGAATGTACCTGCATAGCGTCTGTAAGGGCTTGCTTTCAAGTCTGCTTCAGCAAGACCAGCATAAGTTTCGTCAGCATCGAACTCAGAGTATCCATACTTGAATTCCCAACGCTGATAAGTATCACTGTTAGGCTCCCAGTAGAGCTTAACCATTGGCTCCATTAGATCGAAGCCAGTATTATCAGATCCAGCGTATCCGTTTCCGGCATCGATAGTTCTGAAACCGTCAGTTTGACGATAATAAAGTTCAGTTAGTAAACCAACTTTACCGAAATCACCCTCAGAGGTATCAGACCAGTAACCATGGAAATCAAACGCGTTGTTTGAACCATAGGTTGATTTTAGATACAAGCTATGGTCTGTAGGGAATTGTGTAGAAAGATAGTTGATGACACCACCAGTTGTGTGTGGTCCATGAGCTATCTGAGATGACCCTTTAAGGATCTCAATTCCTCCCATACGAGCTGGGTTCGGTGAATAATATGCAGAAGGAGCAGAATACGCAGCAGGCGCAGTCAAAATTCCATCTTCCATAATTGTCACATTATCACTACGTGTACCTTCAGCACCACGAATAGAAATATTCGGGAAGTTACCATAACCATCTTCCTCGCGGTAATAAACACCAGGAATACGATCTAGTATGCGGTTCACATTGTAGTGGTTGTACTGCCGAAGTTCTTCCGTGTCGATAACGTAACCGGAACCAGGAAGATCAAAAACATCTCCATCTCCAATTACAAGACTCGGGTCCAATGCTTCGGCTGCTTCTTCGTCCTGCGCGACAGCATTGGGAACAATCAGCGCGAAAGATGCAATAACTCCCAGCATGATGCTAGGAAGTCGGTAGTTTTCTTTTTTTAACATTGGTAGTTAGTATTTTTTGTTGGTTTAGTTGAATAATTGGAAATTGAAAGGCAGATGCCATCAACGTTACCAATTATGTAATTTTGTTCATTTATTAAATGATAATGACTCTCATTATCTATTTTTGAGCTATTGTCAATTGATTATGAGAATTATTCTCAATAAGTTTAAGGTCCATTAACTAATTATGACAAAATGTCACTAATTGAATGATAACTGGCGCTAAAAGGCTAGAAATGAATAGCTTTACCCTCTGAGGCTCCTACGGCCTCATGAACCATTTCGCTGAGAGTTGGGTGCGCATGAATGGTGTTCTCAATCTCTTCATAGGTGAGCTCAGATTCAATGGCCAATCCAAGTTCGGCAATCAATTCAGTTGCCTCACATCCGATAATATGAGCACCAAGAATTTCTCCATGAGGCTCACCTATAATGATTTTAATAAATCCATCTGTTTCCCCCGCTGCCTGAGCTTTGCCGCTAGCTTGGTAAGGAAACTTACCCACTTTGTATGAAAGACCTTTGTCTTTACAAGCTTGCTCAGTCATTCCGACGCTTGCAACTTGCGGTTGGCAGTAAGTACATCCTGGGAAAGCACCTACTTTTTTGGGCTCATGATCTGTGAAAAGTCCAGTAACACATTGAATTGCTTCAAAACTAGCGACGTGGGCTAGCCATGGTGGACCGATAATATCGCCAACAGCATAAACTCCTGGAGCACTAGTTTGATAATTATCATCAGTGACGATATATCCTCGATCCAAATCCATTGTAAAATCCGCTGGCAAAACTGGTGCAACTCCAATCGCAATAAGAGCAACTTCGGAACTCAAGGTGCGAGGATCAGATCCCTCCTCCTGAATAGTAATTTCTACACCATTACCTAAATCTTTGGTTCCAACTACTTTCGTTGAACTTAAAATTTCAATTCCAGATTTCTTGAAACTTTTTTCAAGTTCAACACTAACTTCATGATCCTCTACCGGCAGAATATTTGGCATCATTTCAACGATGGTAACCTTTGTACCAAATGCATTGAAGAAATAAGCAAACTCCACACCAATGGCTCCTGCTCCAATAATAATAATATCCTTCGGTTGATTTTCCATAACCATCGCCTCGGAGCTTCCAACTACTGAAAGACCATTGAATGGGAGGTCTGGAAACTCTCTAGTTTTACAACCTGTGGCGACGAGTATGTGCTCTGATTCTAATATCTGTTGCTGCCCATCTGAAGCTATGACCTCTACTTTTCCTTTCTCTGAAATCTTTCCGGTGCCGAGTACATAATCGACTTTGTTTTTCTTAAATAGAAATTCAATGCCTCCAGCCAGCTTATCGGAGACATTCCGGCTCCTTGAAATCACTTTTTTCCAATCAAATTCAAGATTATCAAAAGTCATGCCAAAATCATCAGCGTGATTTCGCATCAACTGATAAAGCTCCGCATTGCGTAAAAGTGACTTTGTCGGTATACATCCCCAATTAAGGCATGTGCCACCGGCCCTCTCTTTTTCAACACAAGCAACACGCTTTCCTAGCTGAGCAGCGCGAATTGCTCCCACATAGCCAGCAGGTCCACCACCGATAACAATTAAGTCATACTTAGACATTTTAATTTTAGTATCTTTTAAGAGAAATATTCAAATGAGAATTATTAATTTGATCCATTATCAATGCAGGATAGTCAATTAGCAAAGTTAAATAATAGAACGTCTCCACAAATAATTAAGACTCTTAACAGTCAAATTGACAGACTCTGAAATTTCCTGAATGATCGATAACTAATGGAACCTGAACAGTGAGTGAACTTCGAGACCAATTCTTATTAGATCCAACCATTGCATACTTAAATCATGGTTCTTATGGGGCATGTCCAAAACCTGTATTTGAAGCCTACCAAGATTATCAAAGGGAACTCGAAAGGGAGCCAGCATCATTATTATATAGAAATTATTCCTCAAGAATTCAGAAAGTTCGTGAGAGCCTCTCTGATTTTTTAAACTGCCAATCAGACCAAATCGCTTTTGTCAGAAATGTCACTTATGGGATGAACATGGTTGCACAGTCTGTAAACATTCAAAAAGGTGACACCGTATTAGCCACTGACTTTGAATATGGCGCCGTCGATAGAATGTGGAGGATGATTTGTGAGGAGCGAGGCGCTAAATTCACTAAGGTCAAAATACCTCTCCCTTATCAAGGATCAGAAGAAATCGTAAAACTATTTAAGGATCAGTTAGACTCTTCTGTTAAGGTAATTACATTTCCACATATCTCAGCGGCAACGGCTCAAGTGTTTCCGGTGCGAGACTTGGTTTGTTTAGCGAAATCAAATGATATCATTTCTATAATTGATGGAGCTCACGCGCCGGGACAGCTAAAAGTCGACTTAATGGCAATGGATGCCGATTACTATGTAGGCAATTGTCACAAATGGATGCTTTCCCCCAAAGGAGCTGGTTTTGTGTATGTTACTAGGAACCTTGAAAATAACGTGCGGCCGCCAGCAATTAGTTGGGGAAACATATCATCAGGTAATACAAGCTTGCTTTTGGAAAATGATTGGCAAGGCACCCAAGATATTTCCTCAATTCTTGCTGTCGAAAATACAATAGCATTTCTAGAAGATAACGATTGGTTCAATCAAATTATACCTAAATGCACAGGACTCATAAATGATTTCAATTCTGCCATTCTACAACTAACAGGCATGAAAAGCCTGTACGACAACGACTACTTTGAACCTCCTCAAATGCGCTCATTTTTATTACCGGATGGGGATCATTCATCATTACACAACAGACTATTTCATGATTTCAAAATTGAGTTGCCCGTTTTCATGGACTACGAAGAACATTTTTTCCGTGTTTCAGTACAAGCGTATAATGATCGGTCCGATCTTGAGAGGCTAATTAATGCCCTAAAAGAACTACTTTAAATAAGTCATCTAGTAGAGCGTAAATAATCCATTAAAAGTCGAACGCCAACTCCAGTTCCCTTATCACCACCTTGATAATCTCTTTGGGCGGCTCCCCATGCGCTACCCGCAATATCTAAATGTACCCAACTGGTTTTGGATACAAAATATGAAAGAAACGCACCACCTGTCGATGAACCGGCGCCAGTTGATGGGCCGCTTATATTTCTTAAGTCTCCAACATTTCCTTTCATTTCGTCTTTGTGGAGATCAAGAATGGGTAAGGGCCATACTCCTTCAGAGGTTCTCTTGCCAGATTCAATTAACTCATTAATTAATCCATCATCATTCCCCATCGCCCCAGTCAATTCGTGACCGAGAGCCACCACGACGGCTCCAGTAAGCGTTGCCAAATCGATCATGGAGTCAGGTTTGATTTTCTTTTCTGCATAACATAGAGCATCCGCAAGAATCAAGCGGCCCTCTGCATCGGTATTCAACACTTCAATCTGAAGCCCATTAGAGGCTCGCACTATGTCGCCAGGTTTGGTCGCTTTGGCGTCTGGTAAATTTTCTGAAGTTGGCACCAATCCGTGAACCTCATGGTCTGCGCCGATCGAAGAAAGCACATCAAAGACGCCAAGAACAGCTGCGCCCCCAGACATATCGTATTTCATTTCATCCATTCGCGAAGATGGCTTTAAGCTTATTCCTCCCGAATCAAAAGTTAGACCCTTTCCTACAAAACAAACTTTTTTCTTAGCTTTGGTTTTTGGCCGATATGTTAAATGAATTAAATAGGCAGGTTCGATAGATCCTGAAGACACAGAAAGAAGAGATCCCATCCCTAACTTTTTCATTTCCGCTTCGTCAATAATCTTTAAAGTAATATTGCTAGATGTCTTCGAAATTGCACGGGCTTCTCTAACCATATCTCTAGGCCTCATTTTATTTGCAGGAGTATCCTGCAATCGTCTTGCCATACAATTACCATTACCAATGGCTACTCCTATTGTAATCCCATTCATAACTTTTGGATCTGAATGAAAAGTTATCCGCTTAACCTTAACATCTGATGTTTGCTTAAAAGTCTCTAGACTATAGGAGCTCATCACAGCACCCTCGGCAATGGCTTGACCTAAAGAAGATGGAACCTGATTAAATTTTTTACCAATCCAGAACGTAACAGATTCCTTCTTTTGTTTTTTTGTCTCGTTGATCGCTAGGGCAGCCGAGCGCCGAACTCTTTCACTGTCCACCTTTTCTAAGTCGCCTAAACCCACCAACAGAACTTGCTGAAAAGGACCTTCGATTGAATCCGTAATTCGTGCCTGACCAAATTCCAAATTCGTATCCTCTACTGATCCTAATGGGAGTTTCACTCCGGGTGGAAGTTTGATTTTTTTCCCTTTACACCCAAAAACAACGAGAATTTCAGCCTTGGTTATTCTCGCATTAAGAGATTTTTTAAGAATTTTCATATTTCAATTATCGCCTAAAAATTAGAGAGTAACCAGACATAAAGAAGTCTTATAGTTTGTGGCGTTAGTTGCTTATTAACAATGCCGATTTTCTATCCCAATTAATCATCACCATATTGCAATTAAGCGATAGCAGGGCAATGAAAATTCAACTCTCCTTTGAGAGTGCATTCCTCTCATAATTCATTACGCGATACATTATTAGGTCAATACTGGGAACTGAAATTAAATCCTCAGATATACGCTGATTTCTTTTCAGAATTAAATGAATTTCAAATCAAGACAATCAGTTCTGAAATTGCTTGTATAATCAGCGAAATATCACATCAAGTTATTGTTGATGAATCATTTCTATGCTTCCCTGAAATCGGCCTAAATATCAATTTTGATGAAATGGGTAGTTGCATCTTAAAATTGAAACGCACCGACACCAATCGCCTGCACTTGGTTTTTACTTCCAAAAAAAGGGACGAACAAATGCGAATCGAATTTGCATTTAACGAACAGACTTCTCTTAAGACTTTATCGAAGCATTTATTAAAAACCCAAGATTATATTCCTACTGCAGCGGAACTAAAAACCAAACGACGCGCTGTTTGTCCTAAGTGTAAAGAAAGGAGAGACAAGACTCGGGCTAATATTTCATCAAACCATTTTTATCACATTATTTCATTTGCTTGTTTTTTGGATCAAGAAATATGGATAACTTATGATAAGGAAATGATTTCATTCACAAAATCATTTCCTCCAAACAAAGAGTCTTATACCGACGGGGTTATCTCTTTAGCCAATCCGGATTGCGTCATTGCCTTGGATATTGCAGAAGTTTTTAATACTATAGCTCATGAATCATGCTTTGAGGGAGAGGCCTCCACCGTGGTTAATTGCTATAACTCCCATGGTGAAAGATTATTTAATCTAATTCAACAAAACACAGAACTTTACGATATGTGTTCTATTGTAGAAAAAAATGAAGACTGCCATTAAAGTTAATATTAGTTTTGGATTTTAGATTATCCATTTTTCTGATGAGAGGCATAAAAATCACACTACTTTTATTTATATTAAAAAGTAATTTTTGTTCACTTCACGCGGATTTAAATCAATGGACTGGGTTCAGGGGTAACGGAAATAGTAGGACTGAGATTACAAAACTTCCCGAAAATTGGAGCGAGCAAAAGGGTGTTCTTTGGAAAGTAAATCTTAGCGGATTTGGACAATCAAGTCCGGTTATTTGGAACAAAAGTGTCTATGTTACGAGTACTGGGGGAAAGAACAAAGAATTCCTTTATTTGGATTCATATAATTTAAATTCTGGAAAAAAGAATTGGAGTAAAACTCTCAAAGCGACTGAACAGGTTAAAGAGGTTACCAACATGATCTCACAGGGAGCTCCATCGCCCGTAGTGGGTCCTGATGGAGTATACATTTTTTTTGAAAGTGGTGACTTAGTGGCATTTGATCATGATGGAGAAAAAAGATGGAGCCGCCAACTCACAAAAGAATTTGGGCAATTTAAGGGTGGACACGGCATAGGTTCGTCTCTTGTGGGTGTCCCTAAAGGTCTTATTTTATTAGTAGATCACGATGGCCCCTCCTATCTATTATACCTGAACCGTAAAGATGGAAAAACTGTATGGAAAAAACCAAGGGATCCTCGAGTTTCATGGACTACACCACTATATATAAAATATGATGATGAGGAACAAATTGTTATAAGTTCAAATGGCTTAGTCGATTGTTATCGCCTTAAAGATGGAGAAAGAATTTGGTGGTTTGATGATATTCAAAGAAATACCGTGGCTTCTCCAAGTACTAATGGAAAACTAATCGTTGTTGGATCATCATATCCAAAGCAAAGTCTAGCGATAAGCTTGGGTGGCAAAGGGAAAATTAATGAAACTCATCTCAAATGGAGAGCTGAGTCCGTAACCTGTAGTTTTGCTTCTCCTCTAATTGATGGTGATCGCGCTTTTTTTATTAATAGATCCGGAACCTTACAAGCTCAAAGCATTGTTGATGGGTCACAAAATTGGGAATATAAATTACCAGATGGGTGCTGGGCATCACCACTTGCGGCGGAAGATAAAATTTACATATTCTGTAAAAATGGAAAATCTCTTCTAATAAAAACCTCAGATAAAGGTCTAAAAGTGTTAGCTGAAAATGAAATTTCCGTTGAAGAGGGCGACAAGGTTTACGGTTATGGGGTTGCCGAAAATAAGTTTGTCTTTAGGACAGGCAAAGAAATAATCTGCGTAGGAAACTAAAAGTCTTTTCCTACACCAACAGAAACAAGATTACCTTCAGCATTTCTGGTATAGAGAATGCCATTGGCAAGAACGGGAACGGTCCAGCAACGTCCTCGGTTAACCTGTTCTCGAGACAGACTTTCAAATTTTTCAGGTGATGCGATCCCTACCGCAATCTCACCGCGTTCACTTAGAACTATTAGCTTGTCACCTGCAGCGGTGATTGTGCCACAGCCGAAACCAGCTTGTTTCCACTTTACCTTGCCAGTTTCAAATTCCATACAAACGAGTTCCTTTTTCTCTGCACCATGAGTATTGCCTGTAATTCCAAACAAGTGCCCATCGATGACAACACAATTTGCCATGTGATTACTGAGGGATTTATTGGTATAAACTTGATTAAGTTTATCACCATCGAATGTATAGAGAGCGCAGCCACGCCCATACCCAGTTGAAATAAAAATCTTATCCCCATTAACAATTGGTGTAGTGGCGTTAGTAGCAAAGCGAGTCTTCCACTCGGTTAAGGAAACTTTTTTGCCGGTCTTTGCCTCCAGTATTAAAAGCCCCTCAGTTTTTAATGTAATGACCAAATCTTTATTTTTGTAATTAAAAACCACTGGGCTTGCGTAGGCTGGCCGGAATCGATCACTCTTCCATATTATTTTTCCATCTTTCAAAGAGTACGCAATGGTATGCGCCGCCTCTACAATAATAGTATCTTCAAAAATCAAAGGTGACCCTGCAAAGCCCCAATCGGCAGGTTTAGACATATCTGAATCCTTTAAAACATCTCTTTCCCAAAGCTTTTTACCATCTTTTATCTGATAAGATTTAAATTTTCCATCTTTTCCAAGAGTATAAACGACGCCTTTATAAACCGTAGGAGTGGCAGCGGGACCACCCTCATGCAAATTTGGTAACAACTCCGCTTTATAGGTATCAGACCATATTTTTTTCCCAGTTTTGGCATCTAAACAATATACCGTTTCAGATCCACCTCTTCTTCTTCCGTCATGACCAAGAGTAAATATTTTACCGTCGGAAACAGCGACCCCGGCAAAACCAACTCCAACCTTTGATTTCCAAATTATATTACCAATTTTTTCGTGATCCCACTCATCCTCTAGTGAAATACCATTAAAATTGGGCCCCTGCCAGTTAGGCCAGTCGGCTGCTAAAAGAGGCAAGGACAATCCTAATATTAAACAAGTGGTTAAGATTTTCATTTCTCAAATATAGCCATGATCATGGATAGAGTGCAACCTAGGGATAAGACGTTTTTTCTTGGACAAACGTGTCCTCATCATGGAACCATAATCTAGACGTGCCATTAGAAGAAATTGATCTCCATCTAAATCAGAATGAGCTTCCAGCAGATGTTAAAAATTTTCTAGTAGAAGCTGATCGAAGAATTGATGAACTCTTTGATTCCGAAAAAAATCGTAAGGTCCCTCGGTTCATTCCTTCTAATGCAGAATTACTATACAATCATCTTTCTGCGATCATTTCAGAGGATATATGTTTAGGGAACAATTACTGCGAGTGGGGAAGCGGGTACGGCGTAGGAACATGTCTTGCATCAATGCTTGGGTTCAAATCATTTGGAATAGAGATAGAACCTTCCCTAGCCGATGCATCAAGAACATTAGCCGAGGAATCAAATATCGAAGTCACTATACTCGAAACTGATTATATGCCCGAAGGGTTTGAATGTTATGAGGGATCAGGAGGAGCCGAATTAATAAGACCAGAAAATTATGTGCTTGGTTCTAATCAGCCGATGGATATCACTTACGATGGAATGGATGTCAACCTAGATGAGATAGATGTTTTCTTCGTCTATCCATGGCCTGGTGAACAGGAATTTATGCAAGAATTTTTCGAGGCCGTTGCGTGTGATGGAGCCGTATGCCTTATATATCTTGGTGATGATGAATTTGGACTCTATCGAAAATCAGCAGAACCCTTCGATTGAATTTTAAGATTTAGGCGTTGCTTCAAAAATAACTTTGTACTCCTTTTTCGGATCACATGTTTTGGGATTAGGAATCATTATAAAATCGTCTGTTATGACAGGGTTCAATTCTGTTCCCTCTAAGATTTTGATTTCTGTGATTCTTTGATCAAAAAAATGCACTATGGGTCTCCAACCTCTTTGAGAACCATTCATATTGATTGGTTCAAAAGATTTTTTTCCTCTAAGTGGACTCAGCTCAAATGTATAGGTGGACTTTTCTTTTTTTAAAACCTGTCTATAAGCAAGCTCTCCTTCAGCCATCTTAGCTTTCCATGCGGGGTCTCCATAAAACACAACGGCATCTCGATCAAAAAGTAAGCCAGCGGCATCCTGTCTTGTGAGGCCAGCCATCTTGGCCTCTTTAGTAATTTCGATCTTGGAAGCAATCGCCGATGCCTGTTCAGGGTTTATGATTTCTTTGGCAGCCACTTCAGGAAAATATTTCTGTAGCCTATAAATCAAGGCATGATGATTAGCAAAAAAAGCATGAGCAAAATCATAACGTCCTGGCTGCTCCACAAAATAATCAAGACACCCCCATCCTGCGTATCCATACCAGGTCGGCACGGTATAACCTAGCATTTGTCGAACTCCCCCGGTTTTTAACCAAGCTAATGCCATAGCTTGCTGACCATCGATATGGCCCATCAAACAATTTCCAATGGGCATATAAACTTTAGGGTTATTCGAACTGATCGGAATGTTCCTACCACTTGTATCCTGCCCATAAAGGTTACCATTTTTGCTTTTGAAATATCCATTCTTGTACCTAAAACCTATTTGCCAACCTCTTTCAGTGGCGTGGCCTGACGTTACAAATAGTTGTGCTTTGTAATCATTTAAAGATTTCGCCAATGCTTCTGTACTATCATCTGGCCCTAGAGATTCTGAGGGGCTTCCGTTCCTCTTCTTTTGAACAATTTTACCTTTGTTTAATTCACAATACCAGATGCCTTCAACGCAGTGCTCTAAAGCAACTTCCGTTCCTGAAGCGACCCTTTCAATAGTAAGTGGCTTGTTGGTCTTTGCAATGCTAAGTGCATTAGCGGCATCATAACCTGTAAGAATGCCCCATATTGTATCAGTATAAGGATCCTCATCGAGGTTTCTAGTTAACTGATG
>Ga0209036_1000956_pt1 | contig 12473 bp, 9 predicted proteins | sample MarorgKNORR_S2LV_3_FD_188222 | JGI IMG/M metagenome (GOLD analysis project Ga0209036, IMG submission 188222) | Marine microbial communities from the Southern Atlantic Ocean, analyzing organic carbon cycling - DCM_A/KNORR_S2/LV (SPAdes) (version 2) | ecosystem: Environmental > Aquatic > Marine >... | reverse complement strand
CCGGTCGGCAATGGGCGTGATTTCGGACATAAGGCGTGGAACGTAAGGGAATTAGGGTTGTCCCGGCAAGCCAATGGTGCGGGCCGGAGACAGGCGGAATCAGGCGGCGGCCTGCTTGGGCTTGCGCCGGATGACCGGCTTGCTCTTGCCCTGCACGGCGCCGCGGGTGATTTTTACCGACTCAATTTGGTCGCTGCCGGGAATCTCATACATGAGATCGAGCATCAACCGCTCCAACTGACCACGCAGGGCGCGGGCGCCGGTGCCCTTGGCAATGGCTTGGGCGGCGAGTTCCTGCAAGGAGTCCTTGGTGAACTCCAGTTCCACGCCTTCGAGCCAAAGCAGTTTCTGGTACTGCTTGGTCAGGGCGTTCTTGGTATCGGTAAGGATAGCGACGAGTTGATCCTCGGTGAGTTGCTCCAGCGCGGTGATCATCGGGAGTCGGCCAATGAATTCGGGGATGAACCCGTAACTGAGCAGATCCTCCGGTTCCACATGCTTGAGTGCTTCGCGCCCTTTGAGCATGGCATCGACCTGTTGTTCCTGGGCCCCAAAGCCAAGCACGTGATTCCCGAGTCGGCGCTGGATGACCTTGTCTAGGTCCACAAAGGCGCCGCCGCAGATGAACAGGATGTTGCGGGTGTTGACGCGGATGTATTCCTGTTGCGGATGCTTACGGCCTCCCTGAGGTGGGACGGCACAAATGGTGCCTTCCAAAATCTTGAGCAGCGCCTGCTGCACGCCTTCACCGGAAACATCGCGCGTGATGGAAACGTTCTCGGTGCGGCGGGTGATCTTGTCGATCTCGTCGATATAAATGATGCCCATCTCCGCGCGCTTCACGTCGTAGTCCGAGGACTGCAGCAAACGCAGGATGATGTTTTCCACATCCTCACCCACATAACCGGCCTCGGTCAGGGTGGTGGCGTCGGCGATGGCAAACGGCACATCGAGCACTCCGGCGAGGGTGCGGGCGAGCAGAGTCTTGCCGGTGCCGGTGGAGCCGATGAGCATGATGTTGGTCTTTTCAATCTCCACGCCGGCATGCGGGGCATCCTCGGCTTCGGCGGCGGCCTCGTGCAGGATTCGTTTGTAGTGATTGTGCACGGCGACGGACAGCGTCTTCTTGGCGGCGTCCTGCCCGATACAATGCTTGTCCAGCTCGGCCTTGATCTCGGCGGGTTGCTTGATGGCCAGCTGCGGCGCCTCGCCCTTGGGGGCTTCCTCAGCCAGCTCCTTGTCGAGCACTTGTTTGAAGGTTTCGATGCATTCGTCGCATATGTACACGCCCGGACCGGACACCAGCTTGCGGACTTCAGCATGCGATTTGCCGCAGAAGCTGCAGAGGGTGAGATTGCGCGGGCGGGCCATGGTCGGTGCGGGTTACTTCTCGTCCACAGACGATTTTTCCGGAAGCGTAGTGACATCCTTGCGGGAGGATACTACTTCATCCACGAGGCCAAAGTTCTTGGCTTCCTCGGCGGTGAGAAAATTATCGCGTTCGCAGGCTTCGTACACTTCCTCGTAGGGCTTGCCGCTGTGCTTGGCGAGAATGCCGGTGAGGGTTTTCTTGAGCTCCAACATATGTTTCACGTGGATCTCCATGTCGGTTGCCTGACCCTGAGCCCCGCCGAGCACCTGATGGATCATCACGTTGGCGTGCGGCAGGGCAAAGCGTTTGCCGGTGGTACCGCCGCTGAGCAGCACGGCGCCCATGCTGGCGGCCTGACCGATGCAGTAGGTGTTCACGTCGCAAGTGAGGAACTGCATGGTGTCGTAGATCGCCAGGCCGGCGGTGACGTGGCCGCCGGGGGAGTTGATGTAAATGTGGATGTCCTTCTTCGGATCGCTCATCTGCAGAAAGAGCATCTGGGCGATCACGGTATTGGCCACCGAATCATCGATGGCGGTGCCGAGGAAGATGATACGGTCCACCAGCAGGCGCGAATAAATATCGTATCCGCGCTCGCCGCGACTGGTCTGCTCCACCACGTGGGGGATCAGGTAATTGTTCTGAACTTCGCTGTTGGCCATATTAAAAAAGCTCGGTCAACCTAAGGAAACAGGGCGTTCGGGTCAATTTTAAAGGGCTTATGCGTCCCGCCAAATCGCGGCTTAGGCCTTGCCTTTGGCGCGTAGGCTATCGATGGCCGCCTGGGCCGCCGTCATTTCCGCGGCCTTCTTGCTCTTGCCTGAGCCGCGCGCCAATTCATTACCGCTGTGGCGCACGGCGCAGACAAATGACCGGTCATGATCCGGTCCTTCCATCTCCAGCAACCGGTACTCCGGGGCCACCGCATTTTTGCCCTGCAAAATCTCCTGCAACTCGCCTTTGGGATTGCCCGTGTGCCGTCCGGCATCGGCGTGCGTGAGGGACTCGGTGAACTCGGTGTGGATGAATCGTTGCACTTTGGTGAACCCGCCATCCAGATAGATCGCACCGACCAACGCCTCAAAGGCATCGGCCAAAGCCGAGGGCCGTTCCCGGCCATTGTTGATCTCCTCGCCACGACTGAGCACGAGCTCGGGCCCGAGTTGAATAGCCGTGGCGCGTTCGGCCAGTGCCTCCTTGTTAACCAGCCGCGCCCGTGCCTTGGACAACGCGCCTTCGTCGCAGTCGGGAAAGTGCTTGTACAATTCCGCGCTGATAATCAGCTGCAGCACGGCGTCCCCGAGGAATTCCAGCCGTTGATTATTGGCGAGCTTCTCGCCTTGTTCATGGCTCACCGAGGGATGGGTGAGGGCCAGTTCCAACAGCTCCGGTTGCTTGAATGTGTATCCCAGCCGCTCTTGGAATGGACCCCGCGCGGGCATGAAGCCTAGGCGACCTGCTCGGCCGCGGGGGTGGTTTCCGGTTCGGGTGCTTCCGCGTCTTCCGCAGATTCAGGTGTATCGCCGGTGTCTTCCGAGGCTTCGGCGTCTGCTTCGCCAGTTGGTTCCTCCGGCTCGGGCGGCCACGGTTTGCCTTCCACCGGCAGGCCGTGTTCCAGCAGGGTGGCGACCTCGATTTGCACCTGTTCCAGCTCCTCCATCTTGAGGTTGGGATCCGGAATGGTAAACACATCGCCGGACTGACTCATCTCGTACACAAACACGCGGCCATCGGCTTCCTTGATCTGTTCCTTCACTTTAAGCACGCGCTTGCGTTCGAGCATCACAGCGAGAATGTAGCTGGCTTCGCGCCAGCGCGTATCGCCGGTTTCGACCAGCTTCCGCAAGAGCCCTTCGGCATTATCTTTCTGAATCGCCTCGGGTGGTGCTGGTGGCGGGGCTTCGTAAGTGCCCTGCCAAGTGGAGATAAATCCTTTGCGCGACGGGGCCCCGTCGCTTTCCTTTTTCCAGCAGGCGGTGCAAATATCCTGCCGCATATACTCGTTATTTTCGTAAACGAGCACAGTATGATAGCTCGTACCGTCTTCAAACGTTACGTCGCAGGTGTGGCATCGATGTCCGCGGGATTGGATATTCCAGTCGTTCAAACGTGTACTCCTTGCGGCTGATAAAACATCGGGCTTGGCGGCCGTTCAACGCCGACTTGTTCGCACCTACTTCGGTTGGATTGGTGAATCATCGCTGATCTCCAGCCATTGTTCGGCGTACTGCGGCTGGGAGAAGGTTCGGCCCACGGTGATGACGCTGGATTCTGGAGTAAAATAAACCGTCTTCTCATCCACCACACACCGCAACGGCGAATCGGCGCAGTTCAACACATGCGCCAGCACCTGTTTTACGGAGGTCTCTCGCATCGGCTGCCCCCAGTTCCGAATGCGAAACAGGGTGACATCCTCCTTGCGGCGGGGCGGCTGCCATAGCGGCGGGCGCGGCACGGGCGGTCGAAATAAGGGCCGGCCGGTAAGCGGGTCAATTTGGATGGGGGGCGCGTTGGGTTTACCCGGGATAGCGTCGGGAGGAAAACCGGGCAACAGCGGTGGCCCCGCGGAGAGGTCGATGACTTGCGGGGCTTCTCCAAACGTTTGCGCCGGTGGCACGAGTTGTTCCTTTGCCTTGGCCTGATCGATATCCGGATTCTTGACTGGGATGGAAAACACCAGTCGCGGCAAATCGTCATTGCCCGTTTCCGCCAGAATCTCATTCAACGCCTTCAACACTTCAGCCAGCGTGAAGGATTCCAGTGACTTCACATTGATGCGTGTACGTTCCAACTCGCGGGCGGCCAACTTGCCTTGCAGTGAGATTTCCATCCGATTCTTCAACACTCGCTCCAACCGCCAAGTCTTGCCGGTTTCCGTGTCCAACCGCACGTGCAGGAGCGTACCGTCATTCTGGATCAGGGACCGCAACTGGAAACGGGGCTCGGCGGCCGTGGCGCCGAAAATCAGCGTTATCCCTAGAAAACACGCGAGTTTCATGGGATCAAATTACCATCGGCTCGCATCCGGAGCCAGCGCCCTTTTGGTGGAACTTCGATTTTCCGTGACATGGACAGCCAATGTCCTAGTTGCCCCGATACGCTGTTGCCATCATGAATGACACATTGATGTTTCCTTTGGTGCCCGCGGGCTTGGTGATAGTGGGGATGGCGTTGTTGTTGGCCGGCCCGTGGCCGGTAGGGTTGCCGGTGCTGGTGGCGGGCACCGGCGAATTAGTTGGAGCGTTGTTCGCCGGTTGACAAGACGGGCGCATCGGCCTTGAATCGGCGCGATGAAACCCATTGTTTCTTTCACCCGATTGTTGTCGGCGCTGTGCGCGCTGGCGTTTGTGGGCACGGTTTCCGCGGAGTTGCCGCAGTTGAAGCTGGTGAATGCCTATCCCAACCTCAAGCTCCAACGGCCCCTGTGGCTGGAGCAGCTGCCCGATGGCCGAATGTTCGTGCTGGAACAGCGCGGCACCATCCTCGAGCTGCCCAAGAACGCCAAGGGCGACCAGGCTAAGGTGCTCTTCGATATTTCCGGGCGCAATCCGTACGTTAAGGATGAGGAAGGCCTGCTCGGTATGGCGTTCCATCCGCAGTTCAAGGCCAACGGCAAACTGTACGTCTTTTATTCCGCGCACGAACCGCTGCGCAGTATTGTCAGTGAATTCAAGGTGGGCAACAACGGCAAGGTAGATCCCGCCACCGAGCGCAAGCTAGTGACCATTGATCGGCCGTTTTGGAATCATGACGGCGGCTGCATCCTCTTCGGGCCGGACGGCAAGCTGTACATCACGCACGGAGACGGCGGTAAACGCGAGGATCCCTTCGACAACGCGCAAAACCTCGGCACGCTGCTGGGCACCATCATGCGTATTGATGTCGACAAGCCGACGGCCGCGCGGCCCTACGGCATTCCGAAGGACAACCCGTTTGTCGGTCGCGAAGGAGCCCGTCCAGAGATCTGGGCGTACGGTCTGCGCAATGTGTGGCGTATGAGTTTCGATAGTGAGAACGGCGATTTTTGGGCCGCTGATGTGGGCCAGGATTTTTGGGAGGAAGTGAACCTCATCGTGAAAGGCGGCAACTATGGTTGGCGTCCGCGCGAAGGGTTCCACGAAAGTGCGGCCAAAGCCGGTGGCGTGTTGACCACGAAATTCAACCAGCCCGAGAAGTTCATTGATCCCGTGATCGAGTACCCGCATTCACCGGCAGGTGCCGCTAAGTCGAAATTCAATAAACACGGCCACGGCCTCAGCATCACCGGCGGCTACGTGTATCGCGGTAAAAAAATTCCCGCGCTGCGGGGTGCCTATGTGTACGGTGATTATAAGACCGGTACCGTGTGGGCCTTCCGTCAGAGCGGCGGCAAGGTGACGGAGTACGGCCAGGTGATTGCCCCTAACCCGATCCGGTTTATCGCCAGCTTTGGCGAGGACAACGCCGGCGAGCAGTACCTGCTCGGATTCGAGGGCCGCGGTCGCATCTACCGCCTCGAAGCCAAGTAAGTTCGGCACTATCAAATTTCACAAGACGGGCTTCGGTCCGTCTTTTTTTTGCTGATGGAGTTATTGAATGCGGGCGGTGGGTTTGGTGGATCGTCCCACAGGGCGGACTTGAGTCCCCTTTTGTTCTCCATGGCCGAGTTCGGTTTTGGCCCGATTGGCCAGAGTGCGGAGGCGTTTGGTGACGGCGGGTTGTTGTTCGATGAGATTATGTTGCTCCCCCATGTCAGCCTTTAAATCGTAGAGCTTGAGCGTGTCACCGAGTACGAGCTTCCAGCGGTGATCGCGGACGGCTTGGAGAGAGTGTGTGTGGTAGTAGAAAAAATGATCGTGCGGCGACTTGGCATTACGAGGGCTCCAGACGGGCCAGATGTTTTGGCCATCGCGTTTGCGTTCCGGCAATTGCGCGCCGGCGAGTTTGGCGAAGGTGGGGTGTAGATCCATCAGGGTGCAGAGTTCATCGCTCACGCTGCCGGCGGGAATGAAGTTGGGCCAGCGGACCAGAGCGGGCACGCGCATGCCGCCTTCGGCGGTGGTGTAGCCCCAGCCGCCGAGTGGAGCGTTGCTGCCCTGCGGCGGATTGCGGCGCGGGGCGCCGTTGTCGCTGGTCCAAATGACTAGGGTGCGTTCGTCGATGTTATGTTTCTTGAGCGCGTCGAAAATCTGACCGGCGGACCAGTCGAGTTCCTCCACCGCATCGCCCCACGCGCCGTTCTTGGATTGGCCGCGAAATGCCTCGCTGGCAAATGGCTGGCGCGAGCTGCCGGGCATGTTGTGTGGCAAATAGAGGAAGAAGGGTTTGTTTTTGTTGGCGGCAATGAATTTGAGCGCGGCGTTGGTTTCGCGCTGGGTCATAAGGTTGCGATTGGCCGGGGCCTCGATGACCTTTTCGTTTTCCATCCAGGGTAAGAGCGGCCATTGGTTGCCCCGTAGGCGTTCGCCGATGCGCTGGCCGGTGGCGTGTGTCATGTCATCGCTGTACGGCAGGCCGAGGTAATAATCGAAACCCTGCCGCGTGGGCAGGAATTCGGCCTGATCGCCGAGATGCCATTTACCAATGCAGGCGGTGGCGTAGCCGGCCTTTTTCAAGACCTCGGCAATCGTAATTTCACTCGGGTGCAGCCCATTCGGTGACACGGGCCGGAGCACGTGGCCGTCCTCAGGCGTCCAATCGAGGCCCACGCGGCGCGGATAACAGCCGGTCATCAAGGCCGCCCGGCTTGGCGTGCACACGCCGCTGGCACTGTAAAAACTGGTGAGCCGACGCCCTTCCCGTGCCATGCGGTCGAGATTCGGCGTGCGATGCAGTCGGCTGCCAAATGGCCCAATGTCACCGTAGCCGAGGTTGTCGGCCATGATGAGAATGAAATTGGGCTGCGCGGGCGGGACCTTTGCGTGCAACGAACAATGGATCAAGAAAAGGAGAAGCAACAGACGCATGACCTGAGCGTACGGACATGGGTTAAGATGTCAAAGCACCGTGTTTTTTGAATTCCAAAACAAAACCGAGTGTCATATAATATAGAGCAATGAGTGACGGAACTGCATTTTGCCCGGGCCCGGTTTCGCGACGGTCTTTTTTGGAAGTCGGAGGGACGGCGTGTGGGCTGGGTCTTTCGGGTTTGCTGGAGGCGCAGGCTAAGAATGCAGTACCGGGTGTGTCTGGCAAGGATACCTCCGTGATTTTCGTTTGGCTTCCAGGCGGGCCGCCGCACATGGAGATGTATGACATGAAGCCTGAGGCGCCGAGCGAGTATCGAGGCGAGTTCATGCCGATTAAAACCAACGTGCCCGGCATGGAGGTTTGCGAGCTGTTTCCGCGGCATGCGAAAATCGCGGACAAGTACAACATCATCCGCTCGATCCATCATGGCTTTGCCGATCATGGTGGCGGTCACAAACGGTTTCTCACCGGCCGCAAACCGGCCACGCCCACGGGCACACTGAACAACACACCGTGCGTCGGCTCCATGGCGTCAGCGGTGCTTGACGATAAGCGGGATACGAAGGGGTTGCCGAATTACGTGGTGATGGGCAACGGGCGCGTGAACAGCGTGGATACGTTCGCCTTTGGCAGCGCGTATCTCGGCAGCCACACGCACCCCTACCGCATTTCCGCTGACCCGAGCCTGCCGAATTTCAAGGTGGATGATGTGTCGCTGGATCGTGCGATGACCGATCGCTTGGGCGACCGCAACACGCTGTTGAAGGGCTTTGATAATTTTCGACGCGACGTGGACACCAGTGGTTTGCTTGGCACCATGGATGTCTTCAATCGCAAAGCGATGGAGATGATGACCAGCTCGACCGTGCGCGAGGCGTTTGACATCACGCAGGAAAAGGACGCCGTGCGCGAACGGTTCGCCATGCATCCGTGGGGCCAACAGGCGATCCTCGCCCGCCGCCTTGTGGAGCGCGGGGTGCCGTGGGTGACGGTGGTGATGGAAAACCCCTACGGCGTTGGCGGTATACCGTGGCTCAAGGAAGGCGTGTACAACTGGGACAGCCACGCGGTGAACTGTCATATTTTCAAGGACGCCAAGGTGCGTTTCCCGCTGTACGACCAGGTGATTACGGCGATGATTGAGGATCTGTACGCGCGCGGCTTAGACAAGCGCGTGTTGCTGGTGGTGACCGGCGAATTCGGCCGCACCCCGCGCCTCAATGTCCGGCCCGGATCACGCACCAAGGTGGATCAACCTGGCCGCGACCACTGGCCGCGCGCCATGAGCATGTTGGTATCCGGCGGCGGCATGCGCACCGGCCAGATCATTGGTGCCACTAATTCAAAGGGCGAAGAGCCCGTGGAACGCGCTATGACCCCGAATGATCTCTGGGCGACGGTGTATCAACATCTCGGCGTGGATTACACCCACGAATTCCCCGACCACGCCGGCCGTCCCATGCCGATGCTCCCCTTCGGCGAGCCGATTCCCGAACTGGCGCCGGTTACCTAGGCTCTAGGGTAGCTCTTCCAATTTTTCTTTCAAGCTTGAGGGTCGGGAAAATAAATCCAAGTGTGAGGGTTCAACTCATAGAAGCAGTTCATTAACCGGTAAACATCTGGAGCACCTTTGTGTAATTTCTCGGGCATATCAAAATAAACTACGGTGGCAACCGCAAAGAATTCCTGAAGATTCGTACTACCGTATTTTCTTATTATGTTTTCTCGACCTTCTTCGTATACCTTTTCAAGGTCCTCATGCATTTTTTCAATCACTTCCTGCCATTGGCTTGCTGTCTCGATATTTTTTGCCTTAAATGTTTGGCCATCAGGTAGCTGGATTTCCACCACTTTACCCCGTCGATGCTGCTCCTTGAGTTCAAAAGGGTTGCCATCACATGATTTGTCGGCTGCAGAATCCAGAGCATGAGCAAATTCATGGGTGATGACATTATATTTGTCCTTTGTAGTTCTTGAACCTTCGAGAGTGCCATCCCACCCAAGAACCACAGTAGCACCGTGATAATCCCACCACCCACCCGCATTATCCTCGAGCTCATCTCTGGCTATCTGAACCTTTTTTACCACGCTATAGAGGTTGACACACTCGAGTGGGTCATCTCTTAGATTCAGGATGAGAATGCAGGCTTCAGCGGCAACCAAGACTCGCATTTCCTCGGTGATTTCAATGGGAGGCTCTTCTCCCTCAAAGGGAGCGAACTCAATTCTGTCCAGAAAGAGGTTAATGAGCTCATGGAGCTTCGGTTTAAGATTCAACGGCAATGCCCGGTAAAGGGATGATTGTTTCAAAAGAATGTCAGGCCAGTGGTCCGGGAAGGGTTTTTGAACCTCCACTTGCCCATCTTGTTGATCCCAGCTGACAGGGTCCAATTGGTAAAATGTTTTGAGCATCGCATAGATCCACGGACATTCCGTTTTTAAGCGAGTGCTTTGCTCGAAAAAAGCTTCGGTGGCACAGGGGAAAAATTCTGCCCTGCGCTTCTCTTCCCCGTAAGTATGGAGCCCATATTCCTTGATCACATGGCCTTTCCCCGATTTGTGGGCTTCTTCCAAACGTGTATATTCACGGTCCACCATTTCCTCCCATGTTTTGCGATCAGGAGAAAGGACTGGCACCGGCACACTTTGAGCCACCCGGTCATCCGCATTATCCAGTATATGGGCAAATTCGTGTAGGGTGATGTTATAATTGTCACTCTCATCCTCCATGCCAAACTTCGCCCAGTGCCAATTTAATCGCACTCGTTTCGCGATGGCATCACCGTCCCAGTTATCTGTGCCTTCAGGTTTACTCTTCCATATTTCTACGCACTCGACGTGTCGGTAATCCTGAAAGCCACGATTGAGAATAAGTAGACAAGCTTCTGCAGCCACACACAGGCGCATTTTGTCGGTGAGGCGTTGAAACCCTTTTACCTCTAGGTTGATTTCATCGAGGAAAATATGGATGAGTTCGTGAAGTTTTACCTGTAGCTCAGCAGGCAGGCGTGAGTAATGTTTTACGTTGCGAATAAGGCATTGTTTCCATTCCTCCGGGAATGTTTTGGCACCCAGTTCCATTCGTCTGAGTTCAACCCAGTAATGCGGCCAGCTCCAGTAATGCCCTGTGAAGATTTCATATAGGTCAGGAAGATCTTTTTTCATGCACTCTGGTCGGCAGAAAAAATGGATTGTATATTCGCGAAAGAAGTCCGACAGGGACATTGAGCCCGTCGGTAGTTCCCAGTTCAGAAGAATATTGCTGCTCAATCGATTGTGATATGCCCGCAGAGCTTCCTCGAATGGGCTCTTGACGGCCTGCCAATCCTGCCCCCTGGATAACCGGTTGGTAAGAGCAGATAGGATTGGTTGGGATGTGGATCGCGATAGGTTGATATTATCACTAATTGCTTTCCATGAAAAATGGATCTCTTCCTCCACAGCGTCGAGGTAGTTGTCGCGTAGAATCCCATCCATACTAAACTCATCAGGATGCAATATGACGCTTTTAAATCCCCAAAAAACAGGCCATTCCTTTCCGAGTTTTAAAATGCAAGCCTGACCGGCAAAGATGATTTTCATCGGTTCGATGACCTTGAGTCCATCGCGTCCTTCAAAAGGGTATTTTCTAATAAATTCACCGACGAGTTCGATTAATTTGCGTTTTTGCTCAGGGGGAAGGACCCTGTAAAGAGCCATTTCCTCCTCCAGTATTCCCGGAACGGTACCGGGAATCGGGTCGATAATGACTGGCGGTATCTCCTCTACTTCTTCTTCCCCCCAATAGGAGGTATTGAGTTTATAAAAGGAATTTAATTGGCGATAAATTGCTGTTTCAGATTTATGTAGCTCCCTGGGTTGATCAAAATATACTTCGGAGGCTGCAGCAAAAAATTCACAGGGGTTGGGGCTGCCGTCTTCTTCTCTAATCAATATATTTCTACCGAGTATCTCAATAATCTCATCATTATCGTATAACTTTTCTATCCAGCTCTTCCATGGTTTGTATTGAGGAGAATTTTTATTAAACGGAATACCTCCGAATTCGTAGTCCGGCACATTGTCCAGTGCGTGGGCAAATTCGTGAATGATTACACTGCCATTATCGATGCTGGTTTTCATCCCAGTTGTGGTGCTATGCCACATTAGGGAAACTTCCTCACATCCACCCAGGCCCACAGCATAATCTTTGGTGAGTATTCCCCGCGAAATGATCACCCGTTTCATTTTCCGGTAGTATTCAAAGCATTCAAAAACGTCTGATTTCACATCGAGAATTAACAGGCACGCATCTGCTGCAATGTTAACGCGCATTTCCTCAGTAATTTCAATGGGCGGGTGCTCTTTCTCAAAGGGGGCAAAATCGACCTCACACAAAAAAATATTAATGAGTTTGTGAAGTTTTGGTTTCAGCTTTTTCGGGACTCTCCGGTAAAGAGAGGAATTTTTTCCCAAAGCTTTTATCCAATGTTCAGGTAAAGGAATCTTGGCCACTTGATCGAGTGGATTCACCTTGGGTTTCCAAAAGGTGAGGGTGGGGGAGAACTTAGGGATTTGCTCCTCTTTGATATCCCTTAATCTTTGGATTGCACCAGGTAAAGGGATCAGTGGGGAGGTATCTTGGGTAGGCGGATTACTTTTGAACCCATCACTGAACGTCATGGTTTTATCAGGCCCAAAAATAAATTCGGCTCCAAAATGCACCATTCCCTTGTATAAGAGCCAGCTGGCATAACCGAGAATAATAGAGGTGGGAAATAAACAGACAGAAAATCCGCTTAGACTAAGGCTTGTTGCTATGAAGAGTATACCGGTACCAATGGTACCGGCACCTGTGCAGCCAAAGCCTATCAAGTAAAGGCCGCAGTACAAACCGGCTATCAGTCGCGAACCACTGTTCTGATTATGAGAATCCACCTGTTCTAGGGTTAGAATACAAAAAAACGGCCCCAAATGCGGGCCGTAACTCACCTAAATTGTAGTAAAACTTTAGCTAATGGCCTCGAGTGCGGGATCGCTCATCAGGTCGGAATTGGATTCCAAGGCGAAGCTCAGGGCATTTTGCAGGTCATTCATCTGTCCAACGGCGGCAAACATGTCGTTGCTGGTTTGGCTGAGATCATCGGCAACACCTTGAGCAAAGGCTTTTACG
>Ga0209036_1000955_pt1 | contig 12478 bp, 14 predicted proteins | sample MarorgKNORR_S2LV_3_FD_188222 | JGI IMG/M metagenome (GOLD analysis project Ga0209036, IMG submission 188222) | Marine microbial communities from the Southern Atlantic Ocean, analyzing organic carbon cycling - DCM_A/KNORR_S2/LV (SPAdes) (version 2) | ecosystem: Environmental > Aquatic > Marine >... | reverse complement strand
AGATATATTTCTTGAAGATACTCTCGGTATTGGAGAAACGCATGCATTGGAAAACAAACAAGGACCTTTTGTTCTTCAAGCACATTATCATTACCTTAATGAAATGAGTTTTGATGAAAAATTTAATGTAAGATTACTAGTTGTAGACTGTGATGAAAAGCGGATGCATTTATGTTTAGATATTTTTTCTCAAAAAAAAGATAAAGTTATTGCTGTTGCTGAGAAAGTTTTAATTAATGTTAATCTCAAGATCCGAAAGACTGAAAATTATCCATCTTGGGCTTATAAAAGGCTCTTAAAATTAAAAAATACCCACAAAAACGGTTCATTTCCGAGTGTTCTTGGAAAAGAAATTACTCTTAAGAAATAAATAATTTATGATAATAAAATTGATTTTAACAATTTTTTGTTGGTTAGCTGTTTTACCAATTGTCTACGGTTTCAACTTTGGAATAAATTATAATTTTTTTATAATAGTAGTATATGCATTACTATTGTTAATAATGTTCATTTTTTCTAGGTTCACTACAAAGATAATCATATGTGTTTTATTTTCTGCAACATATTTAATTTTACAAGACCTACCAAGTGAAGAAAGTTTTTGGAAGGCAGGTAATTTTTTTATAATTTTTTCAGCTTTTCTACCTAGCTTATGGTTACTTAGATCAACCGCAATAACAATGCCTTCTGTGGCGAAAACACAAAACCTTCTTTCTAATTTAGTTTCAACTAAAATTTTATCTGGTATTCAGGTCACATCTCATGTTCTTGGTGGTGTAATAAACATTGGTACATTTCCTCTCTTATCTTCAGTAATTCCCAAAAATGCAAAATATAAAATGAGACAATCATCAGGAGAAGCAGCTATCAGAGGAATGAATACAGCAGTTTTATGGTCACCCTTTTTCGTTAGTTTTGCTGTTGGACAACTATATCTACCTAGTCAATCTGCATGGTTGGGAATTATTTTTGGATTGCTAGTAGCATTGTTATTTAATTTAATAAGCATGAGGTTTTTAATTGGTAAGTTTACCTTAAATTATCTTATTGAAGCTATTTCCTGTGTAAAGCCAATTTTCCCTAGACTTTTAATCTTATCTATATCTGTATTAGCAGTTGGTCAAATTTTTGATAAGACAGCGTTAAACGCAATAGTGATCGTTGTGCCAGTTTTAGTTATCGTTCAGATGTTGAGAAGACCTGAAACTATTAAATCAATAATAAGTAATTTGAATAACTTAATATTAAAATCTGGTGATGAGATGTTATTGATATCAGTTTCAATGTTTTTAGGATCTATTTTGAGCGGTTCTGTTGAGATTCAAAATTTTATGTCAAATAATATAGGAAATAATTTTCCTTTTTGGGCAATGATAATTCTTCTTCCCCTAATAGTATGGATCTTTGGTTTAATAGGTATACATCCTATAATTACTTCTGCTCCAATTTTATCTTTATTTGGACCACTATTATCATTATGGGAAGCTGCATTTTTGATGCAGGCTCATTTGATTGGGTGGTGTGCCGGTACAGCTACTAGTTTTACATCATTATCTGTACTGACTACTGCAGAAAATTTTAGACTACATATTTCAAAATTAGTTTTAGGGCCAAATCTTTTTGCCACTGGTTGTTTAACGTTTATAGGAGCAATACTATTAATTACGTTAAATTACCTTTTCTAGAGCATCACTAGTTATTTTTTTACCCAATTTATGTTCTCTGTAAGACACATAACAAACACATATCATAATTATAGTTCCACCGAGAATTACAAAGGGGTCAAATTTTTCACTGAATATAAACAAACCAACAATTGAAGCCCAAACAAGTTGGAGAAATAAAATAGGTTGTGTAACTACCATAGGAGCCGCTTTTATAGCTTTTGTCATTGTTATATGGCCAAGAGTAGCAATTAAAGCAGTAAATGTTAAAATCAAAATGGCTTTAAGTGACAGAGGTTCCCAACTGTAAATAGCCGTAGGTATTAGAAAAATAGTAGTAAATATAGATAACATAGCAACAATTTCAGATGAAGAGCGTTCCTTAGAAACCACCTTTGCTATTAAATAAGAAGCTGTAAATACTACAGTTGCCATTAGCATTCCTATCTGACCATTTTCAATTATTTTAAAACCGGGCCTTAATATAATCATAGCTCCAACAAAAGAAAATAAAATGGCTGTTAATCTATGTTTATGTAGCCTTTCTTTTAAAAAAATACATGCACCAATTGAAACAAAAATATAAGTTAAAAAACCAATTGCAGTTACTTCTGCTACTGGCATTACAGACATAGCGTAAAACCATAAAGTTACACCTATTGAGTGAACCAATCCTCTCAAAACAAACTTTTGAAGCAGTGGTTTTCCAGGTCTAAATTTAGCGAGGGATATAAGCGAAGGTGTTAAAAGTAGTGTCCCAATTGCATATCTAAGGAATGCTGCTTGAGGAGCAGGTACTTCACCTTCTAAATATCTCACAGTAGCAGTTACTCCTACAAATAAAATTGTAGTTACTACCATCCATAAAATACCTACGACTGACTGGTTCAAACTAAACACCCCGAATTACTTATCATGTTAACTTAAAGTGCTTATTTATGTCTAATAAAATAATTTTGATAAAATTACATACCCTGGTAATTAGGTCCGCCACCACCCTGAGGAGTGACCCAATTAATATTTTGAGTTGGGTCTTTAATATCACAAGTCTTGCAGTGAACACAATTTTGAGCATTAATCTGTAATTTAGGCTTATTATCACTTGTAACAATTTCATAAACACCTGCTGGACAATATCTTGTCTCAGGGTTGTCATAAAGTTCTAGATTTATGTTTATGGGAACCGCTTCATTTTTGAGAGTAAGATGACATGGTTGATTTTCTTCGTGGTTAGTTCCTGAAAAAGATACATTGGTTAATCTATCAAAACTAATAACATTATCGGGTTTTGGGTAATTGATTTTTTCATGTTTGCTTTTGTTCTCAAGACTTTGATGATCTGTTCCATGATGATCTAAAGTCCAAGGAGCTTTACCTCTAAATATATATGTGTCTATGGCACTATAAACTATTGCTTTCCAGAATCCCCACTTGAATGACGGCCTAATGTTTCTGACACTGTATAATTCGGACCATAACCAACTTTTCTTAATTAAGTTTTGGTAATTGTCTACTTCCTCTTTTTTTCCGATATTTTCAAATATTGCATCAGCGGCAATCATTCCTGATTTCATTGCAAGGTGAGTTCCTTTTATTTTAGGAACATTAAGAAATCCAGCTTCACATCCAGTTAGCATCCCTCCTGGGAAAGTTAATTTTGGTAAAGATTGAATACCACCTTCATTAAGAGCTCTTGCCCCGTAATTTATTCTTCTTCCACCTTCAAGGATTTTTTTTATTTCAGGATGATGCTTAAAACGTTGAAATTCCATATATGGAGATAGATAAGGATTTTTGTAATCTAAGCCAATTACAAAACCAATTGACACTTTGTTATTATCTAAATGATATAGAAATGAACCTCCATAAGTGTCTGTTTTTAAGGGCCACCCAGTTGTGTGCACAATACTTCCAGGTTTACTATTCTCTGGTGAAACTTCCCAAAGTTCTTTTATTCCAATTCCATAAGTTTGAGGCGAATTATCTTTATTAAGGTCAAATTTTTTCATTAAAATTTTTCCTAAATGCCCTCTACACCCCTCTGAGAATATTGTTTGTGTGGCATGTAACTCTATACCTTGTTCAAAGTTAGGACCTTCCGTTCCATCCTTTAATCTACCCATATCACAAGTGGCAACACCAATTACTTTATCTTGTTCGTTGAACAAAATCTCCGATGCAGAAAAACCTGGATAAATCTCAACTTCAAGAGCTTCTGCTTGTTCAGCTAACCACTTCGTAAAGTCGCTTAAACTAATAATATAATTACCTTTATTATGCATCTGCGGAGGTGTAGGTAACTTATATGATTTTGTCTCTGTTAAGTATAAAAATTTATCGTTAGTAGCTTTTATTTTAAGAGGAGAGTTTTTTGTTTGCCAATCAGGTATAAGTTCGTCTAGAGCTTTTGTTTCAATTACTGCACCCGATACAATATGAGCGCCAACTTCTGAACCTTTTTCAATAACGCAAACTGTTAAATCTTTATTGTTTTCCTTGCTTAACTGTTTGAGTTTAATGGCTGCACTTAGTCCAGATGGACCTGCTCCTACTATAACTACATCATATTCCATTACTTCTCTATTATTCATTAATAAGGCCTTCAGATTTATAATTGATTTAATATTAAATATTAATAGTTGTTATTTCTACATAATATATTATTAATATAGTACAACAATTCAAATTATAAAGGCTTATTAAATGAATCCAGATGTAGGTGTTATATTATTAATATTATATCCAATTGTTTTAGTCGGAGCTATAATATGGTTTGGAAAACATTCAGTCTCACCTGACTAAATTCTATTTATCTTTTTACTGACTTTACAGTGGCCTCAAAAGGCATTGTTATACATTTATGTCTGTTTTTAATCTCTTTAATAGGTCTAAAAACGTCCATTTCTATTGGCAGTGTTTTTGGAATTTCTTGATCAGAACTATTTAGCCAACTCTGAAATTCTTCTGATAGTTTTTCGCTTGGCATTTCTTTATTTTTGAATAACTTCACAACCAATCCTGCAGATGCCTCACAAAGAGCACATCCTCTAACAATGGCAGATATGTCTTCTATTTGGTTATTTATAAGTTTTAAACGTACTTTAACCTCATCACCGCACATAGGGTTTTTAACTTCAAATGATCGATTATAATCCTCTATTGCATTACTTTTTTTATTTTCAGCAGCAAGACTTAGTATTTTTTCTTGATATATTGATAGGTCGTTCAATTATTGATTTACCAGTAATAAAACCACACTGGCTACAGCAATGGCATAGAAAACATACAGTAAAATATGGGTATTCTCATATACATTTTCCTCTGGAACGCCAGCAGGTAAATCTCTTTTATTTTTTTTCATTTAATTTCCTTTTGTTTATTTAACAAAATAAATAATTAACTATTTTATTACTTAATTATAAAAATTTAATCTAGCGAGAATTATAATTAAATAGAATGCTAAATTGAAGATTAATTTAACTATTATTTATAAAAAACTGACCTATAAAAATTAAAATTAAGAAAACAGTAAATATTTGAATAACGATTAATGTATCTGAACCAACTTCTCTGTCAAAAACTTTATTTTTTAACATAGTGTTTGATAACAAAATTTTTGTTCTAGAAAATGAAATCATTATAACTTCCTCAAACTTTTGGTTCATTCTCTCTACTAATTTTAACAGTGGTATTAACACTCCAGGTATCATTTTTCTATAAACCCAGTCACTATTTAAAACTGTAGAGTTTAACTCTGGTGGATATATTTTGAAATGCCATAAACATATGAAAGCAAAAGCCGCAAACGTTAGGAGTTGCAACTGTCCTACAACATGACTGAAATCATATGGCTGATAATTAATTTCATATGGTAAAATTTGATAAAAAGTGGAAGGAAATATGCCTATTAAAATGCACAATGCAGAAGCTATTACCATCGCAATAATCATATTAAGAGGTGCTTCTTTAGTTTTAATACCACTTTCATGAGCAAAAAAAGCGAAAAATGGTATTTTAATTCCCGAATGGTGTAGTACTCCTGCAGAAGCAAAAAGAAGCATAAAGTAAACTAAAACCAAGCCTTCTTTTCCAAGTGCAGACATTATTAAAGACTTTGCAACAAAGCCACTGAACAATGGAAAGGCAGATATGGAAATTGCTCCTATTATAGTGCACACCGCGGTTATTGGCATATATTTAAACAATCCACCTAGCTCTGAAGCTTTACATGTACCTACTCTGAAAAGAACGGCTCCCATACCCATAAAAAGAAGTCCTTTATATAATATATGGGCAAAAGCGTGTGCCACAGCACCGTTTATTGCTAATTCAGTTCCTATTCCAATTGCAACTATCATAAAACCGAGTTGGTTGTTTAGGCTATATGTTAATACTCTTCTTAAATCATTTTCGATTACAGCAAAGAATATCGGATAAAAAGTCATAATAGCGCCTATTACAATTAAAAGCTCAGTTCCTGCAAAACATTTTGCAAAACAAAAAATTGCTAACTTAGTTGTAAAAGTGGAAAGGGCAACTGTACCTATTTCAGATGCCTCAGGATAAGAATCCTGTAACCAACCATTTAAAAGTGGAAATGCTGCTTTTATTCCAAAAGCAATAAAAATCAATTGTCCGTATAAAGAGTTAATATCAAATTTGGTGAGTAGCGCACTTCCATCGTTAATTAGCAATATAATAGCTCCAGCAAGTAAAAACATACCGGATGTAACTTGAATTAATATATATCTAAATGCTGATCGGTAAGATCTATAAGTATTACCAGCTAAAATTAAAAAAACAGATGTAAAAGCTGTTGCTTCCCACCAGACAAACAGTGTAAACAAGTCTCCTGCGTGCACTGCTGCTATTGCTGCGCCACTATAGCTCATAATAGAAACGTGTTGTTTCCATTGTTTTTCATGGGCACCATATATCACGTTAAGTGCAGCTGCTATATGAAAAATTATAGCAAATGGTAGTGTAAGTGAATCTGATTGAAACAAAATAAAATCAAAACCCATTACATTTATAGTGGAATGGATCCCAAATCCAAGGGTTAATGAATATGCAGAAATTAAGACTAATATCATCATATAAATTTGTCTGATTATATGAGGTAAAAAAGGGATCAATAATGCCCCAATAATCATTATAAATCCTGGAGGAAAATTACTTATCATAATAATCCTCATCTTTCATTAAAAACGACCTCAAGCTCACACCGATTTTAAAGATTATTATGCATGATAAAAAACCAAAAAAAGCCGGGAAAAATGTGAAATCTTCTATTGATGTCTCACCATGTCTATGGCCAATTAGCTCTAAAACTAAAAATATAATACATAATAATAAAACACTGGAATTTATTTTTCCAAATTTTTTAATTAAAGCCTTCATAATTTACTCACCATAATGGAAGTTAAATTTTCAAATGGTTCTATAAAAAAGAAAAGTAAAATAGTTAAAAAACACGTTATTAATGTAGGTATTGTTATTAATATTGGTATCTTTATTTTAACTTCTCTTTCCTTTTTAAAAAAGAAAGCTCTGGCAGGAATTTCCATTAAATAATATGCATTAAGAATTGTTGAAATACAAAAAACTGCTATTACTGTTATGTATCCACTTTCAGCTGCACCTAGCATCAAAAAAAACTTACTCCATGAACCTCCCATTGGAGGCACACCAATAATAGACAAAGATCCTACGAAAAAGGCTAAAAAGATTAAGGGCATTGATTTACCATGACCATTTAATTCAGAAATTTTAGACATTTTTGCTCCAACATAAATGGCACCTGCTACAAAGAATAAAGTAATTTTACCTGCTGCATGCGTAATGATGTGTAAAGTCGCCCCTTGAGTGGCCATCGACGAAGCTAGTGCTCCTCCTAATGTTATGTATGACAGTTGACTTATAGTTGAATAGGCTAATCTTGCTTTTATATCATCTTTATAAATTGCAATTATACTTGTTGTAAGTAGTGTAAAAGAGGCCAACCAAACTAACCAGTTAGATGCCCCTGTTTTTGACAAAAAATCAATTCCAAATACATTTGTCAATATTAATAACATGGTAAAAACACCAGCTTTTACAACTGCTACAGCATGTAAAAGAGCAGACACAGGGGTAGGTGCTACCATTGCAGCAGGCAACCATTTATGAATTGGCATTAAGGCGGCTTTACCTATTCCAAAAACAAACATAGCTAGTAAATATGGGGCATAATCAGGGTTCATTTTTCCATCTAAAACACCATTTTGAGACATTTCTAGAGATCCAGTAACTACCCAAACCCAAATTATTGCTGGAAGAAGTAGAATAACAGACGTACCAACTAGAATAGACATGTAAAGACGTCCAGCTTTCTGCGCCATTTCATTTTGTTTATGGGTAACTAATGGATATGTTGAAAATGTTAGTACTTCATAGAAAATAAATAATGTTAGTAAATCGCCTGCATAGGCAATACATAAAGCTGCATGAACAGCCATAGCATAAAAAATATAAAATCTTGTTTGATTTTTTTCTTTATTTCCTCTCATGTAACCTACAGAATATATTGCTGCAAAAATCCATAGCACAGAAGCGACAAGTCCAAATATTGCACCTAAGGGTGTGACTACGAAACTTATAGAGATCCCTTCAGCAATCTGTAACAATTCTAACCTTGGTTGTTCTCCATTTAAAATAGAAGCCATCAATTGGATAGCCCCCCAAGAGCTTATTATACCCCCTAAAGGACCAAGAATATCTCTTAAGATAGGTTTAGATGATAACAAAGGTGTTAATAGACACACTAGCAGAGGAGATAAAAGTGTAATTAAAATTAAATTTTCGAAGGAGATCATTTTGACACTCCTACTAATTTTTCAGCTGCCTCAGTACTACTATCTACAACAAAAGAAGCATCTAAACCAAAATAAATATTTAAGAATGTTATTATTAACAAAGAGATATAAATTGTAGGGTTTTCCTTAATAATTATTTCTTTTCTTGGTTGTTGTAACCATAAAGCCTCAATCATTTTCCATAAATAAATAACTGACAATGCTGAACTAAATAATATAAGTATAGCTATCCATAAACCATCTGCACTTATAGAGGCTTTTATAAGGTATAGCTTGGAAATAAAACCAGCAGTTAGCGGAAGTCCTGCGAGGCTAAGTGAGCAAATTACAAAACAAAAAAAAGTTATTGGCATAGCCCTTCCAAGACCAGATAAGTTACTGAGAGTTACTCTTTTTTGGATATAAAAACTAATTGAAGTTATTGCCATGAATAGCGCGCCTTTAATAAGTGCGTGATTAAACATATGAATAAAACCAGCAGCAACACTTGCCTTAGTTCCGATTGCAAATGCCAATGTTATATAACCTATTTGTGCAACTGAAGAATGCGCTAAAAGGCGTTTAATATCTTTTTCATAGACAGCCATTATTGTACCAGCAAACATAGCTATTATTGAAAGAGGAAGAATTATATATGAGAGTGTGTTAATGATCAAATTATCTGCAATATCAAAAACAGAAAATAAAATGCGAGCAAGTATATATAAAGATGCCTTTGTAGCAGTGGCAGCTAGTAAAACAGAAACGGCAGATGGTGCATAAGCGTATGCCCTTGGCAACCAAATATGCATTGGAAAAACAGCTGCTTTAACCATAATTCCAACTATCATAAAACCAAATCCAGCTATTAATGCTTTATTATTTTTTAGATCTACAACACGTTCTGAGAGATCTGCCATATTAAGAGTTCCTGTTATTCCATATAACAACCCAACTCCTATTACGTAAAGTGTGGCACCTACAGCACCAATAATTAGATAATTATAAGCTGCTACCAGAGCTTGTTTATCCTTTTGCGCTCCCATTGCTACCAAAGCAACAGAAGCCAAAGAAGATATCTCTAAGAACACAAAAAGGTTAAATGCATCTCCGGTAGTGACTAATCCAATTAACCCTGCAATTGCTAGAAGCCATAAACTATAAACTTTAGAAATTGAGGTTTCATTAATTTCGTCAGGCATCATTTTAGATGAAAAAATAGTTGTTAAAAAACCAATCAAAGTAATAATGATAATTGGGAATATTGAAACTTTATCAATTACATACTCTATGCCTAGAGGGGGAGCCCAATTTCCTAAGGCGTATGAAATAGTCGAATGAATTTGGACTTCTTGATATAATAAAATTGAAAATATGAAAGCTACAAAAGTGCTGGCAAAAGTTAGCAGCCAGCTTAAAAAAATATTTGGTATTAATACCACTATCAGAGACATCATTAACGGACATAGAACGACTAATATAGGCAGATTTTTAATTAAAATATCTGTCATTGTATAAATTTCGTATCAATTTTTTTACTTGTTTCAATTTGGTCATGATAATCAACCAGATCCTGAGCAGATATCTCATCTTCTTCAATACTACCGTATTCTGAATTTATTCTTAATACCAATGACAAACCTAATGCAGTAGTTGCAACTCCTACAACAATTGCTGTAAGTATTAAAACATGTGGAAGTGGATTGGAATAAACAGTATCAATTGCATTATTTAGAATTGGAGGAGTACCACCTTTAATTTTACCAAAAGTAATATAGAGAAGAAAAACTGATGTCTGAAAAATTGTTAATCCTACTATCTTCTTTAAAAAATTTTTTCTTCCAATAACAAGAAACAATCCTATCATCATAAGTAGGAAAACAATCCAATAATTCCAAATGCCAATAGTAGAAGATATCATTTTACTTATTTTTTCCTGATTTAAAACTTACGAAAGCATTGAACAAAGCAATCATTACATTTGATACGGTAAGACCTACACCAAATTCAATTAACAAAATACCAATATGCTGTCCTGATTGTGGAGAAGATCCTAAAATGTTATACGATAAAAATTCCTCTCCAAGTAACATTGAAGCAATGCCAACTCCACCATATAGCAAGCCACCTAGAGCTAATAAAAATAAATTAATATTTGATGGGAAAAGCTTTTTGCCTTCATCAACGCCAAATACAATAGAATAAAGTATAAAAGCACTAGCAACTATTACCCCAGCCTGAAATCCACCACCAGGACCAAAATCTCCATGAAATTGTACATATAAGCCAAATAAAATTATTGGTGCAAAAAGTATTTTTGTAGAAACTCTTAAGATTGGGTTTTCATTCATATCAACTAACTTTTCTTTTAGAATTTTTGTTTTTTTGTTTACTGGTTTGCGTGTTATTCTTTAATAATACTAAAACTGCAACTCCAGCTGTAAACACAACTATTGTTTCACCAAAAGTATCATAACCTCTATAACTTGCTAGCACTGACGTAACTATATTTGGAATACCAATGTCATCTCGTGATCCTAAAATATAGTCTGGAACAATATGTTGATGTACTGGAGAGGACAATAGTCCAATTTCAGGCAAGTCATAACTACACCAGATCAAAATTCCACCCAGAAGTATGCATGTAAGGGCTGGTAGAATTTGACTATTTATATTTTCTTCTTCCTCTTTTGGTAGGTAAGCCATAGCAGCTAAAAATAATATTGTAGAAATTCCAGCTCCTACAGAGGCTTCAGTAAAGGCAACATCAACAGCATCAAGAGTTATGAACATTAACGCAGCAACTAACGAATAAGCACTAGTTAAAACTACAGTAAAAATTAAAGTTCTTGTTCTGAGTAGTGCAATGCCAATAGCAAGCATAACAGTGACCAAAAATGCATTTATAATTAATTCAGATATCATAAAAGCTTTCCGATCTTCTTACCTACAGGCATTAAATTCTTTTGACGAGCCAAATTAGCAGTAACGTGACTGGTAACCGGACTAGTAAAAAATACAAAAACACCTATTAAAATCAATTTAACTGTAATTAAAGACCAGCCTGTTTGTAAGATCATACCTAGAAGAAAAAAAGCTGTGCCACCAGTATCAATCATACCCGCAGCGTGAATTCTTGAAAAAACATCTGGTAGTTTAATGAGTCCGCACGCACCAATTATAATAGATAAAGAACCTATAAAAAAACATAAGCCTGTAATGATGTCTATAAACAAGTCCATTATTTTCTTTGTTCCCCTAATGAGCCTGTACTAAAAAGTTTTAACACAGCAACTGTTCCTATGAAATTAATTAAAGCGTAAACAATTGCGATGTCCAAAAACTCTGGTCTATTTGTATAAAAACCATGAAGAGCAATTCCAATTACAATGATAGTTCCAAGACTGTTAACAGCTAAAACTCTGTCAAAAGTTGTCTGACCTAAAATGATTCTAATTAATATTAGTATACCTGAAAATGCGCATGCGATTAAAGCGGCTAAAAACATTATTGATCTCCTTCTAACCACTTTACTTTTTTATCCATTACATTACTTCTAACGTCATTCCCAAAATCAGAGTTAAGAGCATGTACCTCAAACATATTATCTTTAATCTTTGTAGTAACAGTTCCTGGAGTCAAAGTAATAGAATTTGCGTATGTTACTTTAGCAACATCAGTTGATTGTGAGGCTTTTACAGTAAAAGTTTCAGGCTCAATTTTTCCAGATATTATAACTTTTGCAGTATTTAGGTTTGAGATAAATATTTCTTTAAACAACCAAATTAAATAGTTAAAAAGTCTAGGAAAGAAAAATAAAGGTAATCCTTCTTTATCAATAAGTTTTGCTCTTTTGGCAACGTAAACACAAAAAGCACAAGATATGACCCCAAGGCTTATGATAAGTAAACTATAATGTCCAGACATCAAAAGCCACAAACCTAGTAAAATTACAAAAAGTGATAACGACTTCATTAAAAT
>Ga0209036_1000954_pt1 | contig 12479 bp, 9 predicted proteins | sample MarorgKNORR_S2LV_3_FD_188222 | JGI IMG/M metagenome (GOLD analysis project Ga0209036, IMG submission 188222) | Marine microbial communities from the Southern Atlantic Ocean, analyzing organic carbon cycling - DCM_A/KNORR_S2/LV (SPAdes) (version 2) | ecosystem: Environmental > Aquatic > Marine >... | reverse complement strand
ACACCAAATCTTCCAGAAGCAATCTGTTTTATTTTTGATCTTTTAAGAGTTCCATATCTTTCTTCTGCTTCACCGCCTTCACCTGAATTAGATCTTCCTCCTAATGTATTCATAGCTTCTGCTAATGTTTCATGGGCTTTAGGAGATAATGCTCCAAGACTCATGCCCGCTGAATCGAATCGATTTAAAATTTTCTTTTGAGATTCAACTTCCTTTAAATTAATTTTTTTGTTTTTTGTTCTAACTTCAAGCAAATCTCTAAGCATTGCTGGAGGTCTTTTATCGACTAATTGTGAGTATTCTTTATAAACTTCAGCAGATCCTGAACTAACTGCTTCTTGAAGTTTTTTTACAATTTCAGGATTGTAGGTATGGTACTCTCCCCCGTGAACATATTTGAGAAGTCCTCCCACATTCATATCTGATAAATTTGACCTTGCGTAATCATCAAGAGCTCTAATTTCTTTATCAAGATTTTTTAAGTTTTTTCCTTTGACTCTGCTAGTTGTATTGGTGAAGCACAAATCAACTATATCTTCTCCTAAACCTACGATTTCAAATAATTGAGAGCCTCTGTAACTAGAAATAGTTGAAATTCCCATTTTTGAAATTATTTTAAGTAATCCTTTATTAACTCCCTTCCTGTATCTAAAGCAATTTTCATGAGGGTCTCCTTTTAACTCATTTCTGCTAGTAAGGTCTAAGATTGTTTGATAAGCAAGACTTGGATATACCGCAGTGGCACCAAAACCAATCAAACAAGCTATCTGATGAGTATCTCTTGCAGAGTAAGAGGTTATTATGATATTTGCATCAGACCTTTTCCCAAGTTTTACTAGTTTCTGGTGAACTGCACCAACTGCAAGCAAAGCATTTATAGGTAATTTACCTTGATCTGGTAAATCTTCGACCAAGTGAATAATTGATGAGCCTGAGTCAACAATTTCAACAACTTTATTTTGAAGATTGACAATAGCCTCTTTTAAAGTTGATTTTTTATCAAAAGATAGATTGATTTGTTCTGACTTAAAATAGGGATTGTTAAGAATTGATTGAAGTTTCCTGTGAGAGAGGACTGGAGAGGTGGTTACTAATCTTCTGGCATGGTCTGCAGATTCTTCATAAATATTTAGCTCAGGTCCAAAACATGTTTCAAGAGTCATTACAGCAACTTCTCTAAGTGAATCAATTGGTGGATTTGTTACTTGTGCAAATTGTTGTCTAAAAAAGTCATAAATTTGTCTATGCATCTTACTCATAACAGCTAATGCAGTGTCGTCACCCATTGAGCCAGTTCCTTCTTGTGAATCAACTGCAAGAGGTTTAATAACTGATGATCTTTCTTCTTTAAAGAGTAAAAATAGTTTGCATGCTTTTATAAAATCATTTGTATCTATTGATTTTAAGCCAGGACCTTCGTATGAATCTAAGCTAGACTCAATATAAATAGCATTCTCTTTCAACCACTTTCTGTAAGGTAATTTATCTTTAAGAATATTATCAATTGCTGTTTGATCTAGAATTTCTCCATTCATAGTATTGACTGCCAAAATTCCACCAGGTTCTACCCTTCCTTTTTTAACAATGTCGTTTTCGTCAATTGGATTAACTCCTGTTTCAGAAGCTATAGTTATAATATTACTTTTGTCTAATTGATATCTTGCAGGTCTTAATCCATTTCTATCAAGAATACATAATGCCCACTTCCCATCTGCCATTACTATTCCTGCTGGCCCGTCCCAGGGCTCAATATGCATTGAATTATATTCATGAAAACTTCTAATATCAGGATCTAAGGTTTGAGTATTTTGCCATGCAGGCGGCAGGGTCATCCTTACAGCTCTAAATAAATCTACTCCGCCTTTTACAAGAAGTTCAATCATATTATCTAAGGACGATGAGTCTGATCCAGTTTCATTAACAAGTTGTTTGAATTTTTGAATTTTAGGAATAAATGGGGTTGAAAATTTAGATGCTCTTGCTTTAACCCAATTTCTGTTTCCTCTTATTGCATTAATCTCTCCGTTATGTGCAAGCATTCTAAAAGGCTGAGCAAGATGCCATTTTGGACTAGTATTTGTGGAAAAACGCTGATGAAAGACGCATGTTGAAGCTTTGAAATCTTCATTATTTAAATCAATATAAAAATCTTTTATTGCATTAGGAAGCATCAATCCTTTATAAACAATTGTCTTGGATGACATGCTGCATATGTAAAGAATTTCATCATCCATATAAATTTCTTCAATAAATTTTCTAGCTTGTATCAACCCAGTGTCAAATTTCTCCTTATTAAAATCTTTTTCAATCGGTTTGATGAATAATTGATATATGTTTGGAGCACAATCTAATGCTATTTTTCCTAAGATTTTTTTATTAGTAGGCACTTCTCGAGAAAAAATTAGCTCAAGGCCTTCTTTTTTAAGAATTTCTTCGATATTGGGTAAAATTCTGGAGATTTTATTTTTATAAAAGATCTGCGCTAATGCAAAATACTCACCAACATCTACTTTGCTCTCTTTAAGCAAAGCATTTTTAAAATAATTATGATCGATATCAAGAAGTAGGCCACAACCATCGCCAGTTTTTCCATCTGAGCCAACTCCTCCTCTATGTGTCATGCTCTTTAAAGCATCTATAGAGTTGATAACTACCTTATGAGATTGTATTCCGTTAATGTTGGCAACAAGTCCAAATCCACAATTATCTCTAAAGTCTTCTTTATTAAATAGTCCTGACATACGTATTAAAGTGTGAAAGACAAGTATAACATGTAAAACTTTCAATTATCTACTAAAAGTGTCATACTTTGTCATACGCACATATAACAATAATGAAGAATAAAAATAAACAATATCGAATTGAAAAAGGCGTTTTGCTTTTTACTCAACCAAGATCGCCCTACTTTTACGGAAAGTTAAGGGTTAATGGTAAATATATTACACAATCTTTTGCTCCCATTGATGATTTTAATACTGCAAAAGAAAAAGTTTATCAATGGCGTGATGAAATTTTAGGTATCGATAAAAATAATTTCTTAATTACCGAAAATAGTTCAGCTGTAAATAATAGAAATGAATATATTGAACATAAAGAAATCGATAATGATTTTCAGTTTCTTGAAGTAGGCAGATTTGACCCTGCAAAAAAATCAATCGAAGAAAGAAAAATTAGTTTTGTTGAAATCTATGAAGAATACAATCAGGTTCAAGTATCAAATCAAGCGCACAGGTGTCTAGATTGTGGTAATCCTTATTGTGAATGGAAGTGTCCGGTTCATAATTTTATTCCAGATTGGTTAAAGCTAGTAAATGAAGGAAATATTATAGAAGCTGCAGAATTATGTCATTCTACAAATAGCTTGCCTGAGGTGTGCGGTAGAGTTTGTCCTCAAGATAGACTTTGTGAGGGAGCATGTACCTTAAATGATGGTTTTGGTGCAGTAACTATTGGATCTACAGAAAAATATATTACTGAAAAAGCATTTGAGATGGGTTGGAAGCCTGATATGTCATATAGAACATGGACTGATAAAAAAGTTGCAATTATCGGAGCTGGTCCAGCTGGAATAGCTTGTGCTGATGTCCTAACTAGATCAGGTGTGCACAGCCATGTCTATGATAAAAATGAAGAAATTGGAGGACTTTTAACTTTTGGAATACCAGAGTTTAAATTAGAAAAATCAGTTATAAAAAGAAGAAGAAAAATTTTAGAAGAAATGGGTGTTGAATTTAATCTAGGTAAAGAAATTGGTAAGGATCTACCATTTAAAAAAATATATAAAGATTATGATGCAGTTTTTCTTGCAATGGGAACTTATACATCTCTTGAGGGAGGGTTTAATGGAGAAAATCTTAATGGAGTCCACAAAGCAATAGATTATCTAATATCGAGTACAAAAAAACTTTTAAAACTTCAAAAAAATAAAGATGAATTTATTAATTTAAAAAACAAAAGAGTAATAATTTTAGGTGGTGGTGATACAGCGATGGACTGCAACAGGACTGCTATTAGACAAGGTGCAAAATCTGTTAAGTGTTTATACAGAAGAGATGAAGAAAATATGCCTGGCTCAAGACGAGAAGTTCAAAATGCAAAAGAAGAAGGAGTTCAGTTTGAATTTAACATTCAACCAATTGAAATTCTTGGAAAGGATAAAGTTGAGGGAGTTAGAATTGTGAGAACTCAATTAGGCGAGCCTGATCAGAATGGAAGAAGAGTACCCATTCCAATTTCTGGATCTGAAAGCGTATATGAGGCTGATGCAGTAATAGTTGCCTTTGGTTTCAGAGCTAGTCCTGCAAATTGGTTTGATGATTTTAATATTGATACACATAAAAATGGTTTGGTTGTTGCTGAAGAGCATCAAGAATTCCAATTTCAAACTTCTAATGAAAAGATTTTTTCTGGTGGTGACATGGTTAGAGGTTCTGATCTTGTTGTTACTGCAATATGGGAAGGACGTGAAGCTGCAAAAAGTATAATAAAATATGTTTCATGATAGATGATTCAATATTTCTTAAAGCATTAAGAAAAGAAAAGCTTCCTGTTCCTCCAATATGGTATATGAGGCAAGCTGGAAGATATATGCCTGAGTATAGAGCTGTTAGAAAAAACTTCAAAAACTTCCTAGATATGTGTAAAAATCCTGAAGTTTGTTGTGAGCTGGCATTGCAACCAATAGATGCATTTAAACTTGATGCTGCGATATTATTTTCAGATATCCTAACAATTCCGGATGCATTCGGTCTGGAAGTACAATTTATTGAAAATGAGGGACCTGTCTTTCAAAATCCTATAGAAAAAGTTGATGATATTGATAATTTGATGCCATTTGACCCAGAAAGTCTTTCATATGTTTATGAAGCTGTAACTAATATTAAGAATGCCTTGCCAAGCAATATTCCTTTGATTGGTTTTTGTGGAAGTCCATGGACGCTTGCTGCATATTCAATTGAAGGTCGTTCCTCTAAAGATTTTAAAAAAACCATTGGTTTTATTAAAGAAAATCCAGATAAAGCGCATCTATTACTCTCAAAACTAACAGATGCATGTTTCTTATATTTAAGAAAACAGGTTCAAGCTGGCGCTGATGTAATTCAAATCTTTGATTCCTGGGCTAACATTCTTGATGCCGAAGACCTAAACAATTATTCATTTCAGTACATAAAGTCTTTAATAGATGCCTTAAAGAATGATTCAATAACATCAAATATACCAATAATTTTATTTGCAAGAGATCCTAAATGTAGCACTGAGTCTCTGCTAGATACCTCTGCAGATTGTTTAAGTTTATATTGGTCGATGAATAATTTTAATATTCGATTAGCAGAGAATAAAACTGCTCTTCAAGGCAACCTTGATCCAAAAATATTACTTGAATCTGAAAATGCAATTAAAAAAGAAACATATAAGTTACTCGAAAAATTTAAAGATTTTCCAGGTTACATTTTTAATCTTGGACATGGATTAACACCTGACATCTGTCCTCACAAAGTTAAATATTTAACTGAATTGGTTAGAGATTATTAATCATCCCAAAGTCTTATTAAGCCCTCTTGTGTGCAAGAAGCTATTAATTTTCCATCTCGAGAAAAAATTGATCCTCTTGAAAAGCCTCTAGCATTTCTTGTTATAGGACTTTCAATGGTATACAAAAACCACCCATTTAAATCAAGCTTTCTATGAAACCACATAGCATGGTCAAGACTAGCATTTTGGAGGTTTTTAGTTAGAAAATTCACACCTACAGAGTTATTGGCTGCTCCAAGCAAACCCATGTCAGAAATGTATAAAAGAAAGGCTTGTTGAATAACTTGATCATCAGGTAATTTACCCTCGTTTTTAATCCAAGTATTTTTATAAGGCGGCATTCTTTCTGGTTTAAAGTAATTTTGTTTCTCAACAGGTCTCATTTCAATTTCTTGTTGTCTGAAAAACATCGGCATGTCTTCTTTCTTCATTTTTAATTCTTTAAGAATATCTTCTCTTAATTCTTGTTCGCTTTTTAGGGTTTCTGGTTCTGGGACATCAGGCATATCAACTTGGTGCTCCAAACCTTTTTCTCTTTTTTGAAAAGAGATTGAGCAATTAAAGATTACCTCGCCATCCTGTATTGCCTTAACACTTCTAGTTGTAAAACTTTTACCATCTCTAATTCTATCTACAGTAAAAGTAATAGGCTTTTCCATATTACCCGGTCTTATGAAATATGAATGAAAGGAATGAGCAAAATGTTCAACGTTCACAGTTTTATATGCAGCTATAAGTGTCTGGGCCATAACTTGACCGCCAAAAATTCTTTTATAGCCTACATTTTTACCATTCCAAGAAAAAATATCTCTATCAATCTTTTCTAGATTGAAAAGTCCAAGCGGTCTATTTAGAGAAGGTTTATCTGCCATATTTAGGTTGCACTTAGCCCGCCATCAATAATAAGTTCTGTTCCGGTTATAAATGATGATTCATCTGAAGCTAAAAATACAGCTGCATTTGCAATGTCTATTGGCTCTGCAAGCTTCCTAATAGGTATTTGTTGTACAAGCTTTTCTTCAATATTTCTTTCAGGAGCTGCATCAATCATACTTTGTACCATTGCAGTTCTTGTGAATACTGGATGAATTGAATTGCATCTAACTAAGTTAGTTGATTTAGCACAATGAAGTGCTACAGATTTTGAGAGATGTCTTACAGCAGCTTTTGATGAATTGTAAGCAGATGTATTATGTGAAGCGACAATTCCTGACATAGATGAAATATTAATTATCGATCCGTTACCAGAATCCCTCATCAAAGGTAATGAGTATTTGCATCCCATAAATACAGAATCCAAATTAACTTTATGAACTAACTCCCATTGTTCCAAGTCGGTTGATTCAACATCACCTCCGCCTCCTATACCAGCATTATTTACCAAGATATTTAATGATCCGATATCATCTTTAATTTTTTTTATAGCCTGTTGCCAATGATTCTCATTGGTAACATCCAAAACTATATGGTCACAAGAAAGCTCTTTTGCCGTCTCAGCTAAAATTGTTTCATTAATGTCGCTTATGAAAACTTTTGCACCTTGAGCAATCATAGATTTTGCCATTTCTTTGCCCAATCCTTGAGCTCCCCCAGTAATTAACGCAACTTTATTTTTTAATCTTTCTGACATATCTTTTTACTCTAACTTTAATAAGGCTATCTTACATTGTTTATAAAAAAACTAGAACTTTATACTCTCAAAAGGTAGGATATGCAGTCCTAAAACAAAGTTTTTTTAAAAATGACAATTAATAAAAATATAGATTTACCAGTGAAGCCTGATCATAAATTTAATGTCTCAGAAGTTTTCAATATAGATTCAAAGCTTGCTGTGAAAGGCTTCAAAAATAAATCTGATTGGGTTCCTGAAGTTGATGATTCTTACGTTTTTGACAGGGATACAACTTTATCAATACTTGCAGGTTTTGAGCATAATAGAAGAGTTATGGTCCAAGGTTTTCATGGAACAGGCAAATCAACTCATATTGAGCAAATAGCTGCTAGATTAAATTGGCCATGCGTTCGAATTAATCTTGATAGTCATATAAGCAGAATTGATTTATTAGGTAAAGATGCAATTAAGGTAAATGATGGTAAACAAATAACCGAATTCCAAGAAGGTCTTTTGCCCTGGTCGATACAAAATCCTGTTGCGTTAGTCTTTGATGAATATGATGCAGGTAGGCCTGATGTAATGTTTGTAATTCAAAGAATACTTGAAGTTGAAGGTAAGTTGACTTTACTAGATCAAAATAAAATTATAACTCCACACTCTAGTTTTAGATTATTTGCAACTACAAATACTGTTGGATTAGGAGATATGACTGGCCTATATCATGGCACACAGCAAATTAATCAAGGTCAATTAGATAGATGGCACATACTTTCTACACTTAACTATCTTGATCCAAAACAAGAATTTAAAGTAGTTGTTTCTAAATTAGGCGCTGTAAAGGGTGCTAAAAATCAAGAGATTGTTAAAAAAATGATAAAACTTGCTAATTTAACGAGATCGGGATTCGCTAATGGTGATATTTCAACATTAATGTCACCAAGAACAGTAATATCATGGGGTCAAAATTATAAAATATTTAAAGATCTTACAGCCTCCTTCAAGTTAAGCTTTTTAAATAAATGTGATGATATTGAAAAATCTATTATCTCTGAATATTTTCAAAGATGTTTTGATATAGAAATTGAAAATAATTAAGAAAATTAATACATCACATGAGTTGGAATAAAAATAGAGATAGACTTCACGAAGCTGCTTTTTCTTCTGTAAAAGCAATATCTAAAAATAAGGAGTTAACATCAAGCACCGGTTTATCACAAAGACCTCCGGTCGATAAAAATATTATTATTCCATCTGCTCCTAGATCCTCTAAAGATCTAAACAAATGGAGAGGAGAATCAGACTATCAAGCCTTCTGGCATCTTTATCACAAAAAAACTCAGGAAGTATCTCTTACTTTGCCAGCAAGAATGATATTTAATGAGCTTGAAATATCCAGAGTTGAGCTACTTGGATCCGATAAGTATATAGGGGCTAAAAAAAATATTTCTGAATATCTCAACCAAAGAAGCTTAAATATGCATGATAAAAAATCTCTTAATTTTTTGGCCTATGGCGCAAATCTTTGGTTAAAAAGCTTAGCAAAATTTAATTTAAATGATGAGTCTGTAAATATTATTCAAATTTTTAAAGAAAAATATAAATTAGATAAATCTTCAGAATCTATTGGTGATTTACTTATTCAAAATATTAAAGATCAAGAAAAATTTAAAAAATTATCTTTGAAGTTCCTTGAAAAATTAGATCTTTATAAAGATGTCTCTGAAGAAGATGAAGAAATAGATGCTGCTGATTCACCTGGTTCAACTAATGATATTGAAAATGAAGACATAGAAGCAGAATCTGAGTTAAGCGATAGCGATGAAAATGACTCTAAAGATTTTCAAGGTGAAATTGATGATGATCATAAAGAATCTTTAGATGCAATAGATGACACTTCGATTCAAGAAGAGATTGAGGCAGCAACATATCCCAACAATCAATTTTCAAATGATATTAAGAAAAATTATTCAATATATACGACAAACTTTGATGAGATAATTGATGCAAAGGATCTAGTTACTTCAGATGAATCTTTAAGGCTAAGAAATCAGTTAGATAATTTGATCAAACCACATTTAGCTACTATTGGGAAGCTAGCAAATAGGCTGCAAAGACTTCTACTAGCAAAACAGAATACAAGCTGGAATTACAATCTAGAGGAAGGTATTTTAGACAACGCAAGATTGCATAGAGTGATTGCTAATCCTGGATATCCTCTGAGCTTCAAAGAGGAAACTGAAAATAATTTTAAAGATACTGTGGTATCACTGCTAATAGATAACTCTGGTTCAATGAGAGGAAGGTCGATAAGTTTGGCAGCAATATGTGCTGATATTATTGGTAGTACATTGGAGAGATGTCAGGTTAAAACTGAAATACTTGGTTTTACTACAAAACATTGGAAAGGCGGAGACTCAAAAAAATTATGGGTAATTAAGGGTAATCAATCTAATCCAGGAAGGTTAAATGATATAAGGCATATTATTTATAAAAGCGCTGATAATAGTTGGAGAAGATCAAGAAAATATTTTGGAGCAATGTTAAGAGAAGGCTTATTAAAAGAAAATGTTGATGGAGAAGCGCTGGCATGGTCTCATGAGAGGTTAATAAAAAGACCAGAAGAAAGAAAAATTCTCATCGTTATTTCTGATGGAGCTCCTGTGGATGACAGCACCCTTTCAGCTAATAGAGAGGATTTTCTTGATAATCATTTAAGAGAAATTATTTCTAAAATTGAAAATGATAGTCCTGTAGATCTTCAAGCCATAGGAATTGGGCATGATGTTACAAAATATTATAAGAATGCACTGACAATAAACAGAGCTGAAGAACTTGGAGAAGTTTTATTAGAGGAATTAACAAAACTTTTCAATGATTAGCAATTATTATAAAATAAGACAGTGCTAAACGCCGCACCCAATTAACTTTTTAATAGAGAAAAATTTATGAAAATTCGTAAGCAAGATGGACCGCCTGAAGATTTAATATACTTTGATGAAGATCTAAACCTTACACAGAATAATGTAGAGGATGTTGTTGAGATTTTTAATACACCTCTAACTGGTTCATATAATTGGGATTACACTATTTCAGATAATCGAATCAAGAAATTATATGAGCTTGGAAAAGAGCTAAATTGGAATGGTTCAATAGATTTAAATTGGGATTATACTCACCCAGCTGATAAAAGACTTGTTGAAACTGACGAGCAGCTTCCACATGAAACTCTAGAAGCATATGAAAATCTATCTGAAGAAGAAAAAATATTATTTGATAGACACTCTACGGCTGAACTTATGAGTCAATTCTTGCATGGAGAACAAGGAGCGCTTCTGGTAGCCTCTCAGTTAGCTTCTTGTGCACCAACTTATAATGCGAAACTTTATGCAGCCTCTCAAACATTTGATGAAGCAAGGCATGTTGAGGTTTTTAATAGATATTTGCAAGACAAAATTGGTATTCATTACCCTATTAATCCTTCTTTAAAGCTATTATTAGATAAAATTCTTACTGATGAAAGATGGGATTTAAAGTTCATTGGTATGCAAATAATTATTGAAGGACTTGCACTTGCAGCTTTTCAGATGCTTAAGGCTATTACTAAAGATCCCCTTCTAAAACAACTTTTGCATTATGTAGTTAGGGATGAAGCGCGCCATGTAACATTTGGTATTAACTATCTTGAAGATTTCATTAAAACACTTTCGCCAGAAGAAATTGAAGAAAGAGCTGAATTCGCTTATGAAGCATGTGTTATTTCAAGAGAAAGATTAATCAATACTAAGGCTGAGCAAAGATTTCTAAATATGTCTGAAGAAGAAGCTAGAAATTTTCAAATGGAAACAAAGTCATTTGAAATGTTTAGAAATTTCTTATTTTCAAGGGTCATCCCAAATCTATCAAGAATTGGATTATTAACTGATTCTGTAAGGCCTAAGTTTGAAGCTTTAGGTTTGCTTGAATATGAGCAAGCACCTGATGATTTTGAATGTGATTGGGCTGAAATGAAAAAACCTCTTGAGAAATTTGGCCAAATACCAACCACTTTATAGTTTTAAATTTATCTTTTGGCCATATCTTATTAATAAGATAATAAACATGGAGAAAAATTATGTCTAAACATTCTGCCCTAAATAGATTTGGTAGATCATCAAATCCTGCCTTTACTAGAGGATTCCAAGATAATGTTGGCAGCTTACCTTTGAGTGAAAGAATGACACTTGATGGAGCTGTTAATAAAACGGGCATCTTATTATCTTTGTGTTTTGGAGGAGCCTTTATTGGATGGAATATTCCTGCTCTTGCAGTTCCAGGTGCGATAATTGGATTTATTCTTGCCATGGTTACTATATTTAGAAGTAAAGAAAAAGCTGGTTCGACTGCACCCTTATATGCATTAGCTCAAGGAATTTTTCTTGGGGGTATAACTCTTATGTATGAGAATGCATTTGATGGAATTGCTATTCAGGCTATTGGCTTAACTTTTGGTATTCTTGCATCATTGCTACTTTGTTATAAAAGTGGTTACATAAAACCAACAGAAAATTTTAGATTAATGATTGTTGCTGGCATTGGAGGAATATTAATTCTTTACTTGGCTAGTTTTGTAATGAGCTTTTTTGGCGGCGGTCTGAGCCTTCTATCTCCAACTAATGGATCACTAATGAGTATTGGTTTGTCTTTTGGAATAGTATGCTTTGCATCTTTGTCGCTGGTTTTAGATTTTGATTTTATTGAGGAGGGAGCTGAGAAAGGACTTCCAAAATATATGGAATGGTATGGAGCATTCTCTTTAATGATTACATTGATTTGGCTTTACTTAGAAATTCTTAGACTTCTTGCGAAAATGAGAAGCAGGTAGTTATATTGAACACGATAATATTTTCAGTTTTAGCAATCTTTTCCTTATATGTTTTCTTTAAATTGGGCAAGGTAAAAGCTTCAAGTAAGCAATTAAATAGAAATAATAGAATAAATAGATTTGGAAATCGTAATAATGATGAAAGTAATATTATTGAGGGTGAATCTGAGGAAGTAAAAGATGAAAATGATAATTAAGAATATGAATATAAACTTTAAGATGGCCCTACTGGTAATAGTTTTTTTATTTCCAGCATTTACATTAAATTCTGAAAATTTTTCAGCTCCAATAATTCAACCCGGAGCTCCTGGATATCCATCAAAAGTTTTAAATGAATCTGAAGCGACAAATATTGCAAATACATCATATATAAATGCTGATGTTAAATTCCTTCAAGGGATGATTGTCCATCACGAACAAGCAATATTAATGTCTGAGATGGCTGACATCAGAACTAATAATAAAACAATA
>Ga0209036_1000945_pt1 | contig 12553 bp, 9 predicted proteins | sample MarorgKNORR_S2LV_3_FD_188222 | JGI IMG/M metagenome (GOLD analysis project Ga0209036, IMG submission 188222) | Marine microbial communities from the Southern Atlantic Ocean, analyzing organic carbon cycling - DCM_A/KNORR_S2/LV (SPAdes) (version 2) | ecosystem: Environmental > Aquatic > Marine >... | reverse complement strand
GCTGATCTCAAGCGGAGAGCAGTGGGGTCGGGGGCCGACTTACAGCAATATTCATGGAGGTCGTAAGCGTCAAGTGGATGCACCAGCCTGGCGTCACATTAAGATGCTAGCAACCCTCGTCGATGATACTGGTAACCGGGTGATGATCGATGGGTTTTATGATGACATTGTTCCCCTGACAGAGGCAGAGGAGGCTGTTCTTATGGAAGCCGCTGAAGATTTTGACGTTGAGGTCGCGGCCGATAGGCTCGGCGTCGCCCGCTTTATTTCCGACGATCCATATGAAATACAAAAAATGTCAAGGTACGGTCAATCCATGAATCTTGATGGAATTTGGGCGGGCAATATGTTTGAAGGAGGGTCGGGTGCCATTCTTCCTAATCGAATCGTTTCGAAGCATAACTTCAGGTATGTGCCGAACCAGACTGGTCCCGATATTGTGAACAAGTTGCGAGCGCATCTTGACAAGCATGGCTATCAGGATGTTGAAATAAATGTCGTCGGAGATGTACCTTGGGCCAAGATGGATGACAATAATGAGCTTGCTATGGCTGTGAGGGAAATGCGTGAGACTTTCGGTGCTGGTAATCCCGAACCCATCTATGAGGAAACTATTCTTGGTGGTTACTGGCCGGCCTATTTGTTTGCTGGAGACGTCTACGATATTCCGATTGCCAGTGGTTCGGTTGGCGGTGGCGGTGGCGCCCATGCGGCGAATGAGTACTTTATAATTGAAGGTGCTGGTAATACTTATGGTATGGCAGGAATGGAGAAGTCTCTAGCAACAGCCATTTATGAATATGCTGGAGAGAATGAACCAGAATAAATTCTTTTCTTGGTTATAATCTCTTTCGGTAAAGAAAGTATTGGTGAGGCTTCTTGATTTGGGCTTTATATATTAGGCTCTCCGTCGGTCAATAAAAGGTAGTGTTATCGTGCCATCAGTAATTACGCTTGATTCAGTCACAAAAACATATGAAATGGGTGATAACTTCGTGCATGCTTTATCTGAAGTTAGCCTTACGGTGGAGCAGGGTGAGTTCGTGACGGTAACAGGTGCCTCTGGTTCTGGTAAATCCACACTTATGCACATTCTTGGCTGCTTGGATCAGCCCACAGAGGGGAAATATTACCTAAGAGGCGCGGACGTCTCAGACTTGGACCCCGCAGAGTTAGCAATAATAAGAAATAAGCAGATCGGTTTTGTATTTCAGGGATTCAATCTTCTGCCTAGGACCACGGCAACAGAGAATGTTGAAGTTCCGCTTCTTTACTCACGCCCGCTTATTTCCGCATCTGAACGGCGAGAGAAGGCTCTAAAAGCGCTTGACCTTATGAAATTATCAGACAGGGCCTCCCATCATCCAAATCAATTATCTGGTGGTCAACAACAGCGTGTTGCAATAGCGAGAGCGCTAGTTAACGAACCAGATCTAATCTTAGCTGATGAGCCTACCGGTAATCTTGACACCGCGACTGGGAAAGAGGTCATGCAAACGTTGGTGCGCCTGAGAGAGGAAAGAGGTATCACCATCGTCTTGATAACACACGAGAAAGAGATTGCAACCTACGGTTCTCGCATAGTTTCGATTCGAGATGGAAAGATCATATCCGATGAAAAAAATGTGGTGTAAGATTAGTTAATTAAAAAGACATAGGGTTCGATAAAGGCTGGCATGGTTGTTCTGAATTACAAACAAATGAATTGTCAGTATGCTGCGTGTTATGAGGTAATTTATTATGTTTAAAAAGCCCCATTACTTCATCCTCTCTCTCAGAAGTCTTCAAAGAAATAATTTTCAGGCATTTCTTGCGATAATTGGCGTCAGTGTTGGTGTTTGTGCATTAGTGATTAGCGTAGCGCTGGCGAGAGGTGCGAGAGAATCTATCAACGAACAGTTGATGTCTATCGGTGCAAACATGATAGTCGTAACTGCAGGTAATTATCAGGTTAAGAGGCCACAAGATTCGGGTATTGCGCCTGCTGACCATGGCTATGTCATTCCAGATCGCCCAAAGTCTCAGACGACGATTCCTTATAATGGCACTGCCAAATCTACTGTTCCTTCCTTAAGAACTCCCAATTGGATACCTTTATATAATTTGGGTAATGAAGCTGGTTTTTCAGGACAGCCTTTTCTTGTTCCGGTTCATTATGAGGATGACCCAAACGCAGAGCATGATCACCCAACTGCGGCTGAGCGATTGGGAGATACGATGGCTGGCCTTGGCGCGGCGGCGACGCTAACTTTGGATGATGCGGTAGCTATCCGGGATCAGTTAGATGGAATAAATTTTGTTGCCTCTGGCGTGCACGAAAATGCCAGGATAGTGATGCCCGGAGATGGCGGCCGCTCTTGGTTTACAAGACTGCATGGTACTGAGCCGAGGCTTCCTGACTTAAGGTCTGGTTGGACATTCTCCCATGGCCGGTTTTTTAATGAGCGAGAGCATGAGGAAGGTCAGCACGTCATCGTCTTGGGCCAGGTCGTTGCAGACAGACTCTTTGGACGCGAATCAAGTCCTGTAGGAGAGACGGTGTTGCTATGGAACCAGTCCTTTGAAGTTGTTGGTGTGATAGGCAGTCAGGCTTGGGCTGCGCAGCCATCAGCAGGTGATGATCAGTTTGACGCAGTTTACGTGCCTGTGACTGCGGTTCATACACTTCTGAATCTAAGCAAGCTTAATACAATTACTGCCTCAGCAAGATCTTCAGGGGAAACTTCAAGACTGGCGCAGGAGATTACGACTTTACTGCGCCAGCGTCATGGAATCACTGAGCAACTCCCAGATGACTTTACGGTGCGAACTCAAGCTGAGCAGGTTCTTGGGCAAGGCTTGCCGCCTCAGGTTGCTCGAGTGGTGGCTGGAAATATGAATTCTGTGGATTCGATTACTATGGAGCAGCTCTCTGGTTCATTAGAGCGTGCGAACACAACTATGATGCTTCTCCTCGTAGGTGTGGCAGGCATATCGCTTTTGGTTGGGGGTATAGGTGTAGTTAATCTTCTCTTACTGTCAGTCACGCAACGGACGAATGAGGTGGGTCTTAGATTGGCACTTGGGGCGTTTCGGAAGGATATTGCTTGGCAATTTGTGGTTGAGGCGATACTGATGACTTTGATTGGAGGTCTAATCGGACTATTTCTAGGAATAGCTCTGGTGACTAGCTTCGAAAGCATATTTGGTTGGGCAGCAAATTTATCATCCTTATCCATGATAACCGCAATTACCGCATCAATTCTTTTAGGCGTAATAGCTGGTGCTTATCCGGCCTATCGTGCAGCAAATTTAGATCCAATTAAGGCGCTGCATCATGAGTAATAGCATCACCAAACTTAGTGCTTTAATCCTTATTTTTGTTATTGCTCAACATAGCTACGCGCATGAAGATCATAATTCCAGGTACGGTGGTTTCGTCATGATGTTTTTGGAAATGCATTTCGAAATTGTGGTTCCTGATAGTGGCGGGCTTAAGATTTATTACAGCAATGAAATGCGAATTGAGATGCCCGCGTCTGTTGTATCAGATGTCGCTGTCGAAATAGAGAGGCCTGGTGGCACCTTTGAGTCGGTTTCTATGTTTATTAGTGATGATGGAGGTCACTGGGGAGGGGATAGCACGCCGATAATTGACCCAGACTCAATAATCCGTCTAGCATTTTTGTTTCAGGGAGAACCGTTTGTCCTCGATATCCCAGCAAGTGTTTTACCAGAATCCAGCAATGAACATAGCGAAATGATCCATTCGGTATGAAACAGAACTTTTAGGAATAAACCTCAATGCCAATGAGTTTGGTTCTGGCCCTCAGGACTCTTCTACAAAACCGATTAAGAGCGTCCCTTACCCTATCTGGAATGGGCGTGGGTGTGGCGATGGTGGTTGTTGTTTATGGGTTAGGGCTTGGTGCTCAAAGACAAATCGAAACGCAAATTGAGGTATCAGGGCCTACTTTAATTACTGTTCGCTCAGGTAATTTTCAACCTCCGGCCATGTTAGCGTCCATAGAAAATAATATTGGTGGTGGTTTAACAGAAGGTTTTGCTGGCGAAGATGAAGGTTTTGGAGATTCCTCCTTTGAGGAAAATGCGGCGATGCTGGCTGCTCGTCAGAGGGCTCTCGCGCCAAAAATGACAAAAGTGAGGAGTCCCGCTCTACCTCTGCGTGATGCAGAGCTCACTCTCCTCTCGAGTGGTATTGAAGGAGTGCGGGCCGCAGCTGCTACGGTGTCCGGCAACTTGACTTTGGATAGTGACGGAGACGCGTCTGTTAGAATTGCGCGAGTCAAAGGCATTCAATATAGCTGGCCTGACATGGATGGGTGGCGTTTGCTAGAAGGCCGACTAATTACAGAGGCAGAGCATACATCCTCTGCGTTATTAGTAGTTCTTACTAGAGCCGTTGCAGACAGGCTTTGGCCTAATGAAAGCCCATTGGGGAAGGTGTTTGGAATTAAAGGGTTACGACTAGAGACCATAGGTGTTGTTGAAATTGGGTCTGATGATGAGAGCGGGTCGATAATAGTACCTGAGATATTTGTGCCCCTAACGACGGCAACCGAACTTCTTGGGACAGATACTTATGATGAGATATCTGTTAGGTCTGTCAATGTGGGTAAAACGAGTGAGGTTGCAGCTTCTATAAAAAGTAACTTACGCATTCTACGAGAAATCCCTGACGATACTTTAGACGATTTTCGAATACAAACTCAAAGTCTTAATGCGCTACCTGCGTTGGGTACAGATCCCAGGCTTGCCAGGGCGGTTTACGGAAATGTAGAGCAGTTTGAGCAGGCAGCTTTTGAAGAGATGGCTAACAGCCTCCGTCAAGCCGCAAGGACGTTTACATATTTATTATCGAGCGCAGCTGCAGTTTGTCTGACAGTTGGTGGTATTGGAATTATGAATATAATGCTCGTTTCTGTTGCTGCTAGAACTAGAGAAATTGGCCTTCGCATGGCTCTTGGGGCCAGGGTTCATGATGTATTGACCCAATTCTTAGTGGAGGCTCTGACTTTGGCCTTCTTGGGCGGGATACTGGGTTTTCTTGTCGGGGTGTCGGTGCTTTACTTGGCGGAAGTCACTTTTGGGTGGGCTACCGCGATGTCGCCATTCATGCTCATTTTGGCGATGGCAACATCTGCGACGACTGGAGCCATTTTTGGCTATTTTCCAGCTAGAAAAGCGGCGAACCTTGATCCAGTCGTTGGTTTAAAAATGGAATAGCCATTCCATAATAAGTATAAAATTTCGTACTCTTAAGAGGAAGTAGATTTCATGATTTGGGAACTCACGGTGCTTAACATTAAGTTAGCGTTAAATTCGCTGAATAGAAATCGTCTAAGAACCGCATTAACTATGCTCGGAGTTATTATTGGAGTAGCTGCTGTATTGACAATGGTAGCTCTTGGCACCGGCGCACGAGGGTCGGTTGAACAAGAGGTAAGTTCAGCGGGAACCAATATCGTGTATGTTAAATCCGGCAATTACACACGGGGAGGGGACGGTATCGGAATACTCTCTGGCCTTGGTGCGGCGGAAACTTTAATAAAAGAAGATAGTGATGCAATCGAAGGGTTATCTGGTATAGCAAATGTTAGCCCCGGTAATTCTGTGAGAACATTTATCTCTAGCAATGGGGTTCGAATTTTCTCCCGCATACAGGGAGTGTCGCCGTCTTTTGAAAACATCTACTCCTGGAATTATCTCAAAGGTGGGGCAATTGAAAGTCCGGCAGGCGAAAGTGCTGTTTTAGGTGTTAATCTCGCCGCTGATCTTTTTGGACCTGATACTGATCCTATTGGACAAGTAGTACAATTAAGAACTACAGACTACACCGTAGTCGGAGTCACCGATGATTCAGCTGATGATCATTCAGAAGTTATGTTTGTACCGTGGCTTACATTGCAAAGTAATTTGGAAAAAACGAATCTTGACTCCATCATAGTGTCAGTTCAGCGTGCTGGCGAAGCGTCATCGATAGCCGAAGAGATTCGAGCTTTGCTGAGGCAGAGGCATGGACTTGTTGATACAAATAACTCGGAGATTCGCACTGGGTACTTAACACAGCAGGGGGGTGTTGGAGGAGTGCCAGATGACTTTACTGTAGAAACGCAGGCGGCAGAAGTATTAACAAAAGGTTTATATACTCCCGCTGCCGCGTTTGCACTCGCAAATTTACCTAAGCTTGATCAAGTAACCTTGGAGGAGATGACGGACACACTTGATCGCGCGAGCGGAACTATGACAGCGTTGCTTGCTAGTATTGCTGGAGCCTCTCTTTTTGTGGGTGGTATTGGAATTATGAACATAATGTTAGTGTCTATAACAGAGCGCACGAGAGAAATTGGTTTAAGGATGGCTTCTGGCGCGCGGGATACTGACGTGACAAGGCAGTTTCTGATTGAGGCAATAACCCTGAGTAGCGTTGGGGGTTTAATAGGTTTAGGCGTGGGTTTACTCTCTGCAAAGTTGGTTAGTGTCTCTTTGGGGTGGCCTGCGACAGTTACACTTTCTAGTATGGTATTGGCGATTTTTATAGCGGCAAGCGTTGGCTTGGTCTTTGGGTACTATCCAGCGCGCAGAGCTGCAGAACTAAACCCTATAGATGCCTTACGAACGGAGTGAGTTCGGGTGATGATTGTGTTTAGGTTTGCGACGATAGTACTCCATGCATTCAAGAGCTATGCGTATAAGATTTTGACTTGGTCATTAATTGTTGTTTTTGCGGTGGCTTGTGATTCTCGAGAAGAGATAGATATCCTCGCTGAAGACTATGTCAAGACTGTGTTGAATCTCAATGAATTATCTGAAGGGGAGCTCGATAGTTATTTTGGATCGTTAGATTTTGAACCCGATTCGACTGCTTCAATTCAGGAATTGAGGTCTTTAGTGGTAAAGCTCGAGGGACAAGTAGCCTCGATCTCGGACCCTACCAATATTGATCGCATAAGTGGCCTTTCAAATGATCTTAAACACCTAAAAAACTTGCTCTACTTTATCCAAGATCCTGAAAGTATGACCTTCGCTGAAGAGGCTTCATTATTGTATGGATTGAACCTGGACGAGTTGGAAGATTCAACTCGGCTTAGTGATGATGGTCGAGTTGAGTTCATCGAGCGGCCAAAAACTGACCTTGAAAAGAGAACGGAAGAGGTGATTGATTTACTGGAGGAGTTGCTGCCTGGGCAGGGAAGTTTGCCTTTCAGAATAGCCGACTTTCAGTCGAAATTTATTGTCCCAATTGAAAAGCGAGAAGAAGTCTTCGAGACGGCCTTAAATCTTTGTAAAGAGGCCACCGAGGAATATTGGGAATTACCAGAGGAATCTTCTATAGAGTTGGATTGGACAAGAGACGTAACAGTGCCCTGGCATACCTTTGAGGGTAATGGCCTGAGTGTCATAAGAATCAATCCTCTATATCTGGGTTATATCGGCTCTATGATTGATGTTGCATGCCATGAAGGTTTTCCAGGGCATCACGTCCAATTGAGCATGATAGAAAAGGAGGCTATTCATAGAAACACAAATTATCCAGAGCGTCAGATGGTCTTGTTGAGATCACCGCTCTCGGCTTTGCTTGAAGGGGCCGCAGATTTTGCGGTAGATCTTGCCTTTCCACCAAACAAGCGATTAGTGGTTGAAAAGGAGATATTGTTTCCGATGGCAGGTTTAGAGGTGGCCGGTGCTGAAAAATATTTAGAAATACATCGCTTAGTGAAAGAGCTCGCTCCAGCGACTATTCCGACTCTACAAGCATTCGCAGATGAACAGCTTCCAAAAATTGCGGCTTCAGTTCGCTTAGAAAATGAATTTCTGATTTCGAGCCCAATGGCCTTGCTTGATCATGTTGAGAATTTTAGTGCCTACTCAGTCGGATACACACTTGCCTATCAGCAAATCGAGAAATATATACACGCAAAGACATCCAGTAAAGCAGAAGAGTGGGCTGTATTAAAGAATATTATCTCAAACTCAGATACAAGCTGGCGTGAGGTTTTTGAATTTTAGTGAAGGGGATAGACTCGAATAGGCTTGTTAACCATAACTCAAATAAGATTAAGGTATACAAATATAGAGCGATTGGTTTTCCATGATTGTGATGAATAAATTGCTACCGCTGTCCAAGTTTTTAAGCATAGTTCTCTCTCTGACTTTGTTCTCATGTTTACATCCACCGTCATTAAATCGAAACCTTGCTACAGCTATTGATTATTATACTGGAGAGGCAGGTATTGTTGATGACTTGATTGCAAGGGAATATCTTGAGATTGCGGTATCCGAAAGAGATGTCCTTGCCTTAATGTGGTTAGCGCGGGTTTATTCGACAGGGCGAATGGGGTTCCCTAAAGATTCTGAGCGAGCCTTTTCAATAGCAAGATTAATTATTGATGAAGTTGCTGAGCGGGCAGCAGATGGGGAGCCAGAAGCTCTCTTTCTAATGGGCACAGCGTATGCGGAGGCACTTGGTGTTAATGCTAATCTGTTAAAGTCGGCTGAGTTTTATAGGAAAGCAGCTGAAATGAACCACACGTTAGCTATGCATAATCTTGGTAATATTTTTGGCGATGGTATTGGAGTTGAGAAAGACTTGTATCGAGCCTCACTGTGGTGGAGAAGAGCTGCACAGAATGGCGATACTATCCCAATGTTGCGATTGGCGGAGCTGTATTTAAGTGGAACAGGCGTGGTGAAGGATGTGTCGCAGGCTTGTTTCTGGATTAAGCAGTCTTCTATGCGCGGTAATGTGAATGCTGAAAAAATTAACAAAGAAAGATTTGGTGGTGAATGCATTGAAAGAAACTAGAGGCCGCCAATTATTTATAATGTTGTTGATAAGATATGGCGTATACCTCTGGTAACTCTGGATTTGACTTGACAAAAGAGATGCTAAAACCGGACAGCTATGAAATCGAGATTCGTAAAGTAAATACTCTTTTCGCGAGACAAGAATACGGTCAAGCTCTGAAGCTTACGCGAAGACTACTGAAAAAATACCCTAATCACTCCTACTTATACAATACACTTGGTGAAATCTACCTGAGATCTAATCAAGTGAATCCAGCTATTAGAAGTTTTAAAGAAGCATTGAAACTTGATGCGAATTATCCGGAGGTATATTTCAATCTTGGAAGCGCGTTTGTGCTAAAAGGACGAATTGATGAAGCATCAAAAAACTTCCAGCAGGTTGTTCGGTTGGTGCCGGGATCTGCTGATGCCCATTTTAACTTAGGGTTGCTTGCTCAACAGAGTGGCCAGCTTCAAAGTGCGCTCGAGTCTTACCAAAGGACTGTTGAGATCTCTCAAAACATTCCAGAGGCGCACAATAATACCGGGGTAATATTGAATAAGTTGAATAATCCTTCAGGTGCTGTCAAAGCTTACAAAAAAGCACTTTCTCTGCGCCCCGATTCCGCAGAGTTCCATAACAATATTGGTTTGGCTTATGTGAAACTAGGGGAGTTGGGCCTTGCAAAAAAAGGCTTTGAAAGTGCAATAAGTAACAACCCAAAAATTGCTGAAATTTTTAACAACTATGGCAATGCATTGCTCGAGAATGGTGAAATCAATGCCGCTAGAGACAGCTTTTTGAGAGCGATTCAGATTGATTCCTCTCTTATAGATGCGCTATGGAACTTATCAGGGACAGTCACGACAATTGATGAACATATTTCTCTTTTGGAAGACTGCCTTCAGATCGATCAAGGTTACGAGAAAGCTAAGCTAATGCTCTCTTCAATGAAGGCATATTTGGGTGATCCAGGAGAATTAAATACTGTCCTCGAGACCTCTCTCCGAAATCATCCGTATATAAGATCAGCGAGCTGGTTAATTGATCTCAAAAGTAGGCCGGCAGTACATTTTAATAGGTGGCAGTTCTATGACTCAGTTTCAAAATTAACCCAACCTTCAAGGCCTTTCTATGAATTTGGGGTTTGGAGGGGATCCTCGTTTAGGTATCTAATTAAGATTTATAAGCAAGGCTACGGTTTCGACACTTTTCAGGGAATCCCAGAAGATTGGGATGATCTTGAGAAAGGGAGCTACAGTAGTGATGGAGCAATACCAAGTGTAGAGGGTGGAACATTTATAGCTGGGGAGTTTGACAAAACTCTACCTACTTTTTTTTCAAAAGAGCAGCCAAAAGCTTCACTAATAAACATTGATTCTGATCTTTACTCGTCAGCAAAATCTGTATTGGTTCACGCCAGACGAATTATAGATGAGTTGACTGTCATTGTTTTCGATCAGTTCTTAATGAATGAACATTGGGAAAATGACGAAAAGAGAGCGCTGGAGGAATTCTGCGCAGAGGAGAATATGGGCTATGAGGTCATTGCAGTATCGTTATTTACAAAGCAGGTAGCCGTTAAGTTATCCAAATTAGCAGTCCGTCAAGACAGTGCTTAGAGATTTATAGCTTCAGCTTTTATTGAATTTGCTTCATATAATTAGTGAATATAACTCGCTTGTTTAGGGACAATAAACAAACTAGATTGCCCTTCCTCGAGCGCAGATCTGCGCTCCTCATGCCTTGCAGTTTAAGTGCATTGTGGGTTCTGTGCTCGAGGCTAAAAACCTGAGTTTGGATTTAGTAATCTACTCAGTTCGTATGCTCTTCATCAAAATAGAATACAGGCTATTTTTTCAAGATGATATAGTTTTGGCTATCTCTCGCGTGAGTTATTGCTACAGGAATTATCACGTAATATCATTCCTGAAAATAATCACCGCGCTTTTTAATAGTTATACGATGTAATTATGAAATCAACTAACCGACTTTTAATTAACTTATTCAGTACTTTTATGATGTTCGCTCAAAGTGCTAGTTTGGGTCAGAGTCTCAACGCCGATTTTACCAGGGTGCAACCTGATACCTTTGGAGCAAATATGGCGCTATCAAATGCATGGGGAGATTATGATAACGACGGTGATTTGGACTTAGTGGTAGCCTTTAAGGGGGGAGACGTAAGACTATACAATAATGAATTTGGAGGATTTACGAATGTTGGACCTGCCCTAGGATTGCCAACAGATGGAAAGGAGAGGAGGGCCATAGCGTGGGGCGATTACGATGGTGATGGCTACCTTGATCTCTACGTGGGTAGCAATCGCCAAGGCAATGAGTTATTCCGGAATAACAAGTCGCAGGGTTTTACGGATATGACTCAGGAAATGGGTCTTGCCATTGAGCGGGTGAGTACTCGACAGATTAGTTGGGTCGATTTCGATAATAATGGCACCTTGGATCTATTCGTTGCAGACCGCGTTGGTCCAAATATACTTTTCAGTAACACAGGCGGTAATTTTAAAGACGTTAGCTTGGAAGTGGGTCTCGCAGACACTCGTGCAACAGTTGGAGCGTGCTGGTTTGATTATGATCAAGACGGCCTTCTAGACTTATTTCTTGCGAACCAAGGTACTGGTAAAGATGCTCTCTATAAAAATACAGGTAGTGGTTTTGTCGATATAGCAAACTCTCTCGGCCTAGAAGGCGGCCCTCGAGAACGGTCTGACGGTGGTGTGGACTGCACGGTCGGAGATTTCAATAATGATGGATACCTGGACCTTTTTGTTGCTACTTACGGCTTTAATAAATTGTATCAAAACGATGGGGCTGGCGGATTTAACGAAGTCAGCAACATGATGGGAATCTCTGGAAATGATCATATGGTTGGGGCGAGCTGGGGAGACTTTAATAATGATGGTCATCTAGATCTTTTCGTAGCTGGTTACCATGATGATGATGGTGTACGTTCGCCTCATGACCGTTTTTTCCAAAATCTGGGTTCAAAATTTAAAGAGTTAGACCTGGATAAAACTGTTCTCAATGGCGGAGATCATGGTGTGCAGTGGGCCGATTTCGATGCTGATGGTGATCTCGATCTTTCTCTAACCGAAGGTTATAACATTGCTGGCCGACATCCGTTGATTAGAAACGACCTGCCAGAGAGGGCTCGATTACAATCCTTGTATGTTGGCGTAACTGATGCCGACGGGGTGGCGAATCGAGCAGGCGCAGAAATCCGAATTTATGATGTTCGCGATGAGCTCCTTGGCTTACGTATGGTTAGCACTGGTGACGGGTATAACAGTCACAGCAATCAAGCGGTTCATTTTGGGTTGCCTGGTCAAGAGTCAGTTACAATTGAGGCCACTTTTTTGACTGCTCAGGGCAGAAAAACTCAGCGTTATGAAAATGTGAGGCCAGCCGATTATTTCGGCGAATTCATAACAATTCGACAGGAATAGATTTCGTATAGTAATGGATTTACCATTAAGTCAGTTAGCGGCGGTATCCGAAACAGGTATTTTTGAAAAGGAGACAAATTCGCCGGTCATGGAAAAGACAAGCTCTAGCCGCTGCCTGCTTCCGCTATCGAGATACGAAACTATCCAATTCTGAAGCCCATTGACCCTGGCGATCTGAGCAATCGTTGTCTCTTGTGCCGACCAGAATGGGTCCAATTGGCCTTCTTCAATTAAGCTTCCAATTTTGTCAGATGCAGCCTCTATTGCTGATGCTTGGTCAAGCTGCTTAGCATGCTCATGT
>Ga0209036_1000944_pt1 | contig 12555 bp, 8 predicted proteins | sample MarorgKNORR_S2LV_3_FD_188222 | JGI IMG/M metagenome (GOLD analysis project Ga0209036, IMG submission 188222) | Marine microbial communities from the Southern Atlantic Ocean, analyzing organic carbon cycling - DCM_A/KNORR_S2/LV (SPAdes) (version 2) | ecosystem: Environmental > Aquatic > Marine >... | reverse complement strand
AAAATAAAGAATTTTAAAAATATAGAAACCTTTATATCCTATATGTGGGATCAAGGGTACAAAATTGGTCATTCAGTTAGATCAATTGAGGATATAAAGAAAATATCTAAGAAAGACCTTAAGGAATTTACCTCATATCTTACAAGGCGGCCTATCATTTCAAATGAGAATATAGATAAAAGAATTACAAGATCCCTTTCAGGCATATGGACTAAAAATAATTTCTATAATGCAAAACTTATTGAACAGCAAAGACGCCATAGTGAATTTTATTCCACTGCCTATAATCTTGAGCCAGACTTAAAAGAATCTCCTGGAACTCTAAGAGACTTTCAAACATCTCTTTGGATTTTGCAACACTGTTTTGAATTAGATTCTTTAGATGCAATTTCGAATGCTAATGTGCTTAACGGTGAATTAAAGCAGGCAAAAACTGCATATAATTTCATAAAATCCCTTAGATTTGCGACTAACATTGCCACTCAAAAAAACAGATTGACTTTTGAGGCACAAATTGAAGTTTCTAATCATGCGAGACTAAATTCAAAGAGTTCTAAAATTTCAGTAGAAAAAATGATGAAAAATTATTATGAAATGGCATCAGTTCTATCCTATTTTAATGAAATAATTTTTGAAAAATATAATGAAAAATTACCAAGTATTTTTAGCAAGAAAGTGTATGGCATACATAAACATAAAAATAAAATTGGTATTCGCAACACAAAATTAAAAGATAATAAAAATCTTATTTTTGAAATATTCATAGAGATTGGTAAAACTAAAAATATCAACTCAATTGATACTCAAACAAAATCTCTAATTAAACAAAATATTAACTTAATTGATGATGAGTTCAGAAAAAATTCCTTTTATTCTGAACAGTTTTTAGAAATATTAAGATCCAAATATAATCTATCATCAATTCTTAAAACAATGAAAACTTTGGGAGTGCTACAAGCATATATTCCAGACTTTGCAGGCGTGGTTGGACAAATGCAATTTGATTTATTTCATGTTTACACTGTTGATGAGCATACATTTAAGGTCGTAAGAAATATGCGACAAATGAAGCTAAATAAGCAAGATGGATTTGAACTTGAGCACGAATTAATAAATAAGATTCCTAAGATAGAAATACTATACATTGCTGGTATTTATCATGATCTAGGTAAAGGTAAAGGAGGAGATCATTCAGAAATAGGAGCAAAAACGAGTTTCGATTTTGCTAAAAGACTGGGTATGTCTACAACTGATGCTAATTTGATTTCATGGATAGTAAAAAAACATTTAATCATGTCTTCCATATCTCAAAAAAAGGATATTTCAGAACCTGAAACTGTGAAAGAGTTTATTAAGCATGTTCAACAAAGCGAAAAATTGGACTACTTATACCTGCTAACAGTTAATGATATAAGAGCAACAAATCCAGCATTATGGAATGGTTGGAAGCATCAATTATTAAAAGATCTGTACATTCTTTCAAGGTCTAAGATGAATAAGGAGCCTTTGAGGGCTTCTGCAGAAATTTCTAAAGAGAGAAAAAAGAATGCTTTAGAAGATTTTAATAAGGATGAGTGCAAAGACTTGCAAAATTACTTTTCTAACCTTAATGATAGCTATTTCAATAAAAATCTTAGCGACTCACTTCGATGGCAAGCAAAATTAATTACTTTGAATAAGGATAAAAATTTGATTGTAGGATGCAAAAATAGATTTGAGAATCTTATTGAAATATTCATAAAAGCCGATAACTCAGAGGGTTTATTTTATAAATTAACTAAGACATTAGAATATTCAGGGCTCAATATAATAGATGCAAACATTTTTACATCGATCGATAACATTTTTGCTGCAAATACTTTCATTGCAAAGTTTTCTCATCATGATAGAAAATTTAGTACAAGTGATCTAAAGGAGCTATCTAAAAGAATTGAAAAAAACTTTCTTCAGTTTGATCAAATTTCAAAAAAACAAAAAATTGTAAAAATAAAAAATAACTTTGAGAAAAAAATTAATATTACCGAGTCAGTCAATAAAGATAGGGGAAGAAACTTAATAACAATCGAAACCTCTGATAATTCAGGTCTTCTGGCCAATATTGCTAAGGTATTTTTTGAAAATAAAATATCAATTTTCTCTGCAAGAATTAATACACTAGGCGAAAGAGTTGAGGATACTTTCGAAATAGAGAATTCAGATAAAACATTAGTGAGCGAATCCAAAATAAAAAAAATAATATCTACTTTAAAAAAAGTGGTGTGATTTAAATTTTTAAAACTATAATCTATTTATGAAAATTCAATGCAAAGGAATTGCAAATAAGTCTGCAAAGGGAGAGATACTCGATGTCTACTTTCCATGTATTGAATATGGTGAAAAAAGAATTTCTAGCGAATTACAAATATCAAATAATTTAAATCAAGAATTAATTGAAATTAATTGGAATGAAGAAGACTTAGGAAAGCCAATAGAAAATGTAGAAGGAGCATATTTAAAATTACAGTTGTTATCAAATAAGTTTGTATTGCCTAATTCAATTAATATAAATGGTCTTTTCTCAAACATTCCTAATGTTGTTTGGACGAACCAAGGTCCAATATCAATAGAAGAAATTGATAAAAAATTACACGAATCAAAATTAAATAATAATGATTTACATATTAAGTCAGTAGATAAATTTCCTTGTCTTACAGACTATATCGTCCCAAGAAAAGTAAGAATTGCCGATGCCTCAAGGGTAAGATTGGGAGCATATCTTAGTGAGGGGACTACTATAATGCATGAGGGTTTTGTTAATTTTAATGCAGGTACTCTTGGTTCGGCTATGATTGAAGGCAGAATTTCTGCAGGTGTGGTGGTTGGAAATAACTCTGACATCGGTGGCGGTGCTAGCACAATGGGCACTCTTTCTGGAGGCAATGATACAAAAATCTTCATAGGAGAAAATTGTCTCTTAGGCGCAAATTCTGGCATTGGGATATCTCTAGGTAATAACTGTACTGTTGAGGCTGGTTTATATTTAACCTCAGGAACAAAAGTAACTATATTTGATAATGATGTTTCAAAGATAATAAAAGCGGTTGAATTGTCTGGTAAGCCTAATATTTTATATTATAGAGATTCAACGAATGGGAAAGTTATTGCAGCAGAAAATAACAAAATATCTGATTTAAATAAAGAATTACATTCAAATGATTGAGCTACTTCAAAAACTTATTCAAATTAAATCTATATCTCCAAAAGATATGGGTTGTTTTGATTTGATTGAGGCTGAATTAAAACAATTAAACTTTAGATGTGAAAGAATTAATTATCAAAACGTAGAAAACTTATATGCAACTATTGGTGATTCAGGAAAATTATTTTGTTTTTTAGGACATACAGATGTTGTTCCGACAGGCCCAGAGGAAAAATGGAAATACCCCCCTTTTTCAGCAACAATTGATGGAGACATATTGTATGGAAGAGGAACTGCTGACATGAAAGCACCTGTTGCTGCTTTTATCGAGTCTGCAAAAGAGTTTCTTAACTTAAAAGAGAAGCTAAACTTTAGATTAGCAATTTTGCTTACCTCTAACGAGGAAGGCACATCAAAAGATGGGTTTATAGATAAGATTATAGAAAAAATGATTCAAGATGATGAAATTATAGATTTTTGTCTTGTTGGTGAGCCTACATCAAGTGAAAAAGTTGCTGATTGTGTGAGAATTGGGAGAAGAGGTTCGCTGGGAGGATCTTTAAAAATATTTGGTAAGCAAGGGCATATTGCATATCCTGAAAAGGTTGTGAATCCAATTCTTTTGTCAGGTGAATTGATTTCAAAACTTAATAAAAAAGTTTGGGATAATGGAAATGCTGCTTTTGATCCTACCAGTTTTCAAATTTCGAATATTAACTCAGGTACTGGTGCACATAATGTAGTTCCTGGAGAACTCGAACTAATATTTAATTTTAGATTTTCTACAGAGTCTACGGAAGAAAGTTTAAAAACTGATTTTGAATCAATACTTAATGAATTGCATCTAAATTATCATATAGACTGGGATTTAAATGGAAATCCTTACTATACAAAAGATAATTTTTTTAAAGATATTGTCTCTAATTCAGTTGAAGAAATTACTGGATACTCACCAGAACTAAATGCAAAAGGTGGCACATCTGATGGTCGTTTTGTAGCTCAGATGGATACAGAGATTATCGAGTTAGGACCTGTAAATAAGTCAATTCATCAAATAGATGAGCATGTAAAAATAAGTGAGTTATTGATATTAAAAGATATATATAAAAAAATACTATCCAACCTTAATCAATCTTTTTAGGTTTTTCTTTTCTATTGTATTTCGTTTTATCTCTATGAGTTTTGGGTTTATGGAATTTATCCATATTTTTTTTAACTGGGTCTTTTTTTCTTTTATTGGGAGCCATGCATTAATTTTTTAAGTAAAGGAGTTATGACAGCAAGAAATATCCCGCAACCTACAGCTATTAAACCAACATCCGTATAGACATCCATGAAGGCTTGCTTTTGAACTATATCAAAGACTTCTCCTGATGCATTTACACTTGAAGATGCTGTAGCTTCAGCTATTTTTCCTGCTACATAATTTCCTGCAGCAGAAGCAAAAAACCACATCCCCATCATAAAACCAACAATCCTTTGTGGAGATAGCTTAGTAACAGAAGATAGACCAACTGGGGATAAGCACAACTCTCCTAGAGTATGAAGTAAGTAAATAATTATTATCCAAAATACTCCTGTTTGTATGCCACTTGAAGATTTCATCCCGTAAACTAATGCTAAAAATCCCAATCCAACAAAAACAATTCCAATAGAAAATTTTATAGGCGTAGATGGCTCCATACCTCTTTTAGCAAGAGCAATCCAAAGAAGTGCAAAAAGAGGAGCTATTGTAAAGATAAAACCTGCATTCAAAGATTGAAACATTGACGCAGGAACTTCCCAGCCAAAAATTACCCTATCCACTCCTCTGTCTGTAAGTATATTTAGAGATGAGCCAGCTTGCTCAAAGAGGGCCCAAAATATTAATGAAAATAGTATTAATATTCCCACAACTATTAATCGATCTCTCTCCTCAGGAGCGCATCTAAATAATGCATATAATAACCAAGCTCCAATAAATACAGCTCCAAATCCACCTAAGAGTTGGCCTACAAGTTCTGAATTTTGAACAAGAAACCATGTAGTAAATATCATAAGGATACCTGATAGGTATGCCCAGTTTTCTAAAGTAATTCCACTCATCTTGTCTTTGTACTTTTGTGAAGGTGGTTCAGCTAAACCCTCTAAATATTTTTGACCCCATAGAAATATTATTAAGCCAAGAAGCATCCCAATCCCTGCTGCCCCAAATCCATAAGCCCATCCAACTTTTTCTCCTAAGTAGCCGCATAAAAGAGTAGCTGTAAAAGCACCAATATTAATGCCCATATAAAAAATCGTAAATCCTGAATCTCTTCTAGGATCACCCTCTTCATATAGAGCCCCTACCATTGTTGAAATATTTGGCTTTAAAAATCCCACTCCAGATACTATTAAAGCTAAAGATAAATAGAAAATTTGTTCATTACTTTCAATAGTCATTCCTAAGTGACCTATCACTAAAAGTATAGCCCCATAAGTTACGGCTTTTTTTGATCCTAAAATTTGATCAGCAAGCATTCCTCCAAAGACGGGCATGATATATACCAATGATGTATAAGCCCCATAAATTAAATAACTCGCAGCGTCACTAAATTCCCAATGTTTTGTTAAATACAGAATCAATAAAGCTCTCATTCCATAATATGAGAATCTTTCCCACATTTCTGTAGCAAAACAAACAAATAATCCTTTTGGATGTCCTAAAAAGTCAGAAGATGCATTCATAATAATTTATTTTTATTGATTATTTAGTACTATACCAAAATGAATGACAAATCATATATCGTATTTCCTCTTAAAAGAATTGCAGCAACTATATATGATCTATTCCTCTTACTGGGCGTTTGGTTTGCTGTTGGATCAATAGCTGTCTGGCTTAATGGAGGGATCATTGAAGCTAAATGGATTGGTCCCTTGCTGGTCTTTATAAGCACGTGGACTTTCTATGGCTACTTTTGGACCCATGGAGGCAAAACACTAGGCATGGCAGTTTGGAAGTTTCAAATTTATAGTATTGAAAAAAATAAAATAAATTTTCAAATGATTTCGATACGATTCTTTATAAATATAATCACCTTTTTTCTAGGAGGTGTTCCGCTAGTCTTTATGTATTTTTCAAAAGATAATCTTTCTTTAAGTGATTATTTTTCCAAGACTTCATATAAAAAAATTTAGATTCTCTTATATGCAATTATGCTGATAATTAGGAGAATAAAGATAGGGATTATTACACCGATTATTGTTGGCATGCCATAAGAGATAAAAACTCCTATAGTAAGATCTTGAAATAATTTATAAATAAAAGCTCCAACTACAGCCACTATTATTCTTCCGCCAACTGTAGATTCACGCAATGATGTGAATATCAAAGAGCCAAAGCATATTATTAACATGAGTACAGAAATTGGGAGAAGAGTTTTTTTATAAAATACCTTGTTAAGGTGTGCTTTAAATAAAATATCTTTTTCTAGGTCGCTATTTAAGAATAATATCCTATAAATATTTATCTCTGATATTCCTAAATTATTAATATTATTAAATGTTATTTTAGATTGATATGGAATTTCAAAAGACTCAGATTGATTCCTTTTGATATTGTTTTCAAAATTTTTAAATAAGGCCTCATTCTCAAAGAATATATCGCCATCAATTATTTCTGCAGTATCTGATTGAATTGAATATGCAACTTTTTTATTTTCAATTGAGATTAATTTAGCTTGATAAATCTTTTCATTAATTATCTCGCTAAAGCCTAAATAGGAATCTCTATATTTTATCCATTTAATTTCATTTTCTTTGTTGTATTTTTCATTTTTAGACAAAATATTTTTATTTGCTTGAGCATCAAGATATATATTTCTAAAACTTATCTCATCAAATATTATTAAAGAAATAGTCAATAAAAATGCTCCAATAGAACTTATTAATACAATCTTTAATGGGGCCTCTCCAGCTGACCTCAGAACATTCAAATTGCCTTCTTGATGAGAAAGTCCAAGTGACAACATAACACCTAACAGACATGCTCCCTCTATGAAATCAATCAGACGATGAGGCATTGAGTAGGCTACATACTTACAAATGTCTAAAATATTATATTCCGATGAGATGTCTTCAAGCTCTGAAATAAAAGTAAAAATTGAATCTAGTATTCCAAAAATAATTAAAATAGAAAAAGAGAAATATAAAGAGCGTTTTATCAAATATTTATTAAAAGTTTTAATCATCAATCAATAATCCATAATAAAATTATAAAAATTGTACCGATAAAGATTAACCTCACGACATTACTTCCTTTAAATAATGCAAAAGGATCTACAGTTTTATTGAAGCTAGATTTGTATAGTCCAAAAATACTAAAAATAAAAAATATAAAGTGTACAAACCAAATATAATTTTGAGTAATTGCAGAATTATTATCAAAAGACTCTCTTGCTAAAATTAAGAGGCTAAGATATAAAATATAGACAAAAATAGCAGGCAATAAAACCGATAACCTGCCCTGTCTTGGTTCAACTTTTGATAAATTAATACCGATAATTAAAAGAATAAAAATTGTGATAGGAATTGATATATTCCATTGCATTTGAGACTTCGTTGATCTGGCTGAATAATCAAATAATCTTGCAAATGATAATCCGGTAACAGAATTTTCTTCTGTACTGACTGGTATTTTTAGATTTTTAAAGGTTGAGACAACCGAAGAACCCTCTTCGAATAACCCTTGATACATTGAACCATTCTTGAAATTTAAATTCATAATAGAATTCAAATCATCATAGCTAAGCTGGTCTGCGACTACTATTGATGAGTAATCTTCATTTGATATATATAAAACAACTTCGTCAAAAACACTTTCTTGTTTATCTTTTATAAATACAAATCCTTCATTATTTTTAAGTGGGAATACTTGATTTGGTTTTATCGATTCAAACTGCTCTTGAAGGCTATCTAAGGAAATCATTTCTTTTGAAAGTTCTTTTGTATATGGCGCCACATAAATGCTTAATAAAAGAGTTAAAAAGAAAAATAGTAACGATTGGGGTAATAAATATTTCAAGAAATCTATCTCTGATAACCCTCCTGTAAAAAATCCATAAATTTCTCTATCTGAATATAATCTGCTCATTGTTATGACTACACCAAGAAAGAAAGATAATGGTAGTAATAATGTAATAAAGTCAGGGAATCTTAAAATAACAATTTTGTATATTAAGTTTGGATCAATTAGGCCTTCAGAGGCTTGCTCAAAATAACCAACAAATCTTGAACTAACTACTAAGAAAAAGAATATTAACAGCACACCTGCCGTTGATTTAAGAACTTCAATATTCAAACTTTTTGAAAGAATATTTTTTTTATACATGCCTTGAGAACTATGATGCATTACAATATTTATCTTATCAGTAAACACTATAAATAGGAGACCTTAAATGGCATATAAAGTTCTAAATAATATTTCTGTAAAAGATACATCATCAAGCAAATTAGCGGCAATAAAAACTGACATGCTTGTATTAATAATTAACAAAGGCACTAAAAATGATTCCTCTTTTAAGGAATTAGATGCTATTTCAACTAAATATTTGTCAAAAACAATTGCGTCTCATTTAAAAGATGCTGGAAGTTCAATAATTTTGCCAAAAATGAATGGTATTGCTGCTGAAAATACCCTTCTTGTAAAGGGTTATGAAAAAGATACACCAATGCATAAATGGTTGAGCATGTATGCTTCTATAGCAAAAAAAGGTAATCAGTTAGGCGCTAAAGATTTAGCAGTAATGTGTGGTGATGTTTCACCAAATGATAAAGATGAGTTTTGGCTTATTGAAATGGTTGCAAAAACAATTGAATCAAATGTTTATATTTTCTCTGAAACTAAGAACAAAACTGTGAAAAAGCCATCTGTTAAAAAATTAACTATTATCACTTCAGGACTATCATCAGCAAATCTAAGTAAAGCCAAACTTGCAGCAAAGAAAGGTTATGCAATCGGCGAAGGAGTAAATACTGCAAAATATCTTGGCGATCTTCCTGCAAACCATTGCACTCCAAAAATTATTGAAAAAAAGGTAAAGGCTATGACCAAAGATTTTCCAAAACTAAAAGTAAAATCTTTTAATGAGAAAGATATGGAGAAACTAGGAATGGGATCTTTTTTAAGTGTCTCTAGAGGTAGTATAGAACCAGCAAGAATGATGGTAATTGAATATAAGGGTGCGAAGCCATCAGAAAAGCCAATCGCCCTTGTAGGAAAAGGTGTCACATTTGATACAGGTGGAGTATCTATTAAACCTAGTCCAGCTATGGATGAGATGAAATGGGATATGTGCGGAGCAGCAACAGTCTTTGGCGTTATGTCTACTCTAGCCAGAATGAATGCAAACATAAATGTTGTTGGTGTAATGGCATGTGCAGAAAATATGTGCTCCTCTACCGCTACTAAACCTGGCGATGTGGTTACATCTATGTCAGGTCAAACTATTGAAATATTAAATACAGATGCTGAGGGACGATTAATCCTTGCTGATGCTCTTACATATGTTGGAAAATATAAGCCCTCATATGTAATCGATATGGCAACATTAACTGGAGCTGTAGTAATTGCTCTTGGTAGACATGCCAGTGGAGTAATGGCAAATGATCAGTACCTCGCAGATATGATTGTAAGTGCAGGAGAAGAATCTGGAGATAGAGCTTGGCAACTTCCATTATGGGACGAACATCAGTCTTGTACAAAAACAAGATATGCCGACTTAGCTAATATTGGAGGAGGAAGAGAAGCAGGAACAATTCATGCTGCTGCTTTTTTATCTAAATTTACTAATGATTACAAATGGGCGCATATTGATATAGCAGCAACTGCTTCGTACAGTACTCCAGTAAAGGGCGGAACTGGAAGACCTGTTCCTCTTATAAGTGAATTGCTCTTAAATAAAAAACTAAAGTAAATCAACGTATACAAAAATATGGATAAACAGTATTACCCTACCGAGATTGAAGAAAAATGGGTAAAACTTTGGTCAGAGAGATCTGTAAGAAATTTAGATTCTGAGGATTCCTTCTCTCAAGTTATCCCTCCACCAAATGTAACTGGAACCCTTCATATGGGCCATAGCTTTCAATATGCAATTATGGATTTCTATACCAGGTATCATCATATGTCTGGGAAAGATTCTTACTGGCAGGTTGGAACCGATCATGCTGGAATTGCAACTCAAATGGTGGTTGAGAATAATCTTAGTAAAGATAATAAAAATAGGGTCGACCTTGGTAGAGAGAAATTTCTTGAAGAGGTTTGGAAATGGAAAGGATATTCTGAAGAGAAAATTACATCTCAAATTAAAAGATTAGGATCTACTGTCGATTGGAGCCAATATAGGTTTACATTGGATAAGGGATTTAATCATTCAGTTATAAAAGCATTTGTTGAGCTTCATAGAAAAGATAAAGTTTATAGAGGTTATAGACTGGTCAATTGGGACCCCTCTTTAAAAACAGCTGTTTCAGACCTAGAAGTTACTAGACAAGAAAAAGAAGGTCTTTTGTGGTTTATAAAATATCCTATTGAGGACTCTGATAATTTTGTAACAGTAGCAACAACTAGACCAGAAACTATGTTTGGTGATATGGCTGTTGCGGTGAATCCTAAAGACTCAAGATATAAAGATTTAATTGGTAAGAATGTCGTTCTTCCTTTTGTAGGAAGAAAAATTCCTATTATTGGTGATGATTATGTAGATATGGAATTTGGGACTGGTTGTTTAAAAATTACTCCTGGTCATGATTTTAATGATTATGAGATTGGAAAAAAATATTCTTTGCATGAGATTGATAATCAAGTTAAGACTTCTAATTCAACCAGTGATTTTCAACCTATAAATATATTTGATGATGATGCTTGGTCTAATGATAATGTGCCTGCTCCGTTTAATAAACTAGATCGTTTTAAAGTTAGAAAACTTGTAATAGAAAAATTGACCGAGCTTTCACTTCTTGTAAAAGAGGAAAAGCATCAGATTAGTGTTCCTAGAGGAGAAAGGTCTAATGTAGTTATAGAACCCAAATTAAGTCACCAATGGTATGTAAAAACATCAGAAATGGCAGCAAGAGCAAATGATGCTGTCAACAAAGGAGAAATTAAATTCCATCCTGAAAATTGGATTAAGACTTACTTCAACTGGATGGATAATATAGAAGATTGGTGTATTAGTAGGCAAATTTGGTGGGGTCACAGAATTCCTGCATGGTATGACGAAGATAATAATATTTATGTTGGTTATGACGAATCAGAAGTAAGAAGCTATTACAAATTAGATAACAGAAATCTCTTACAGGATGAAGACGTCTTAGACACTTGGTTTTCTTCAAGCCTGTGGCCGTTTAGCTCAATGGGGTGGCCAAATGATTCTGATAATTTTAAAAAACATTTTCCAACGTCTCTTTTAGTAACAGGTTTCGATATTATATTTTTCTGGGTTGCTCGTATGATGATGATGAGCCTAGAGTTCACTGACAAAATTCCTTTTAAGGATGTTTATGTTACAGGTCTTATAAGAGATGAAAATGGACAAAAAATGTCTAAGTCTAAAGGCAATGTCATTGATCCGTTAGACTTGATATATGGTATTTCTCAAGACGATTTAGTTAAAAAAAGAACAGCGAATCTTATGCAAGAAGGAATAGCAGAAAAGATAGAGCGTAAAACAAGAAACCAATTTCCAAAAGGAATTGAATCATATGGAACAGATGCGTTAAGAATGACATTTTTCTCATTAGCCACTCACACTAAAGATATTAGTTTTGAAATGGGTAGGCTAAAAGGATATAGAAACTTTTGTACCAAAATTTGGAATGCAGCAAGATTTATTGACGGCTATCCTGAAAGCAATATTGAATTTAAATCATCCAATAGTAACGATGAGTGGATACAAAAAGAATTTAAAAAATCAAAAGCTCAAATCCAAAAAAATATAGAGGATTATAGATTGGATTTTGCTGTAAATGAAATCTATGATTTTTTTTGGAGCAAGTTTTGTGATGTTTATCTAGAGGAATGTAAAAAGTCTGGTAATACTGCAAATCTCAGACCTTTATTAAAAGAGATTCTAGGTGTACTTCACCCTTTTGCGCCCTTTATAACTGAAGAAATTAGTAGTTTATTATTTAATGAAACAATTATTCAGTAGGTAGGATATACATCTGAACATGATCTATATCATCTTCTAAATATACCTCTCCTCTTGATTTGAATCCAAGCTCTTTATAAAATTTTTTTAACCTGTATTGAGCAGAAATAATAATCTCATGCCTAGGATATTTTTCTTTCAAAAAAAATTTTCCTATCTTGGTTATCTCTTTTCCATATGATTTATTTCTATTTTCTTGAGATA
>Ga0209036_1000939_pt1 | contig 12598 bp, 9 predicted proteins | sample MarorgKNORR_S2LV_3_FD_188222 | JGI IMG/M metagenome (GOLD analysis project Ga0209036, IMG submission 188222) | Marine microbial communities from the Southern Atlantic Ocean, analyzing organic carbon cycling - DCM_A/KNORR_S2/LV (SPAdes) (version 2) | ecosystem: Environmental > Aquatic > Marine >... | reverse complement strand
ATACCAAGGATTTATTAATATGTACATAAACAAAGGAAAAACAATGAGAAAGCTATATAACATGATAGCACTAGTTTTATTTTCTAGTTTAATGTTTGCCGTAGATGGCCATCACTCAGTTTCAGGTACCGTTACTGATGCAGATGGAAATGCACTATTTGGAGCAAATGTTACTGTAGAAGGTACTTCATCTGGTGCTGCAACAGGAGCTGACGGATCTTATTCAGTCGACGGTGTTACAAGTGGTACTTACACAGTTACCGCTTCATACATTGGATATGAATCTGCTAGTGTTTCTGTAAGTGTAGATGGTGCTGCTACTGCTAATTTTTCATTAGCGTCAAGCGCAGTTGCTGGTAATGCAGTATCTGTTCTTGGTTCACGTTTTGCAAGAAACGTAGATGAGCAAGCAGTTCCAGTAGAAGTCATTACTGAGCTTGAAATTCGTGCAGCTGGTTTCACTGAAACCAATGAATTGCTGCAATCTCTAGTTCCATCATACAATGCCCCTCGTGGATATATTACTGATGGTTCAGATCACATGAGACCTGCAACTTTACGTGGCATGGCCCCTAATCAGACTCTTGTACTTGTAAATGGTAAAAGACGTCATCAAGGTGCTTTAGTTCACGTTAACGGTTCTGTTGGTCGTGGTTCAACTCAAGTTGACTTAAATGCAATCCCAGCTAGCGCTATTCAAAAAATTGAAGTGCTACGTGACGGTGCTGCTGCCCAATATGGTTCAGATGCTGTTGCAGGGGTTATTAACATTATTTTAAAAGAATCTGGCGGTGCTGACTTAAGTGTAACTTACGGTCAAAATCTTTCTTTATTTGAAAGAGGTTATGCTGCAGGAGAAGGTCTTATTGACGGCCAAGATGCTTCAACCTATGGTTGGGATCTTGATGAAGAAGTAGAAGGTACTGGATACCTTCCTTATTCTGCTGACAGAGGCTGGGCTCGTTCAGGTCTTGAAACAGTTCTAAAAGAAGACGGTAGAAACTTAATTATTCATGCTGGAAACGGTTTGAATCTATTTGGTGGAAGCGTATATATTAGTGGTCAAATTCGTGACGGTGGTCGTACAAATCGTGCTGGATTAGACCCAAGAAGACAGTACTTTGCGGGAATGGATGATAAAGAATATGCATTCGATAGAGAAAATCACCGTATTGGTGCTGGTGCATTTGAACAAGTAAGTCTTATGTTCAATGGTAGCTTCCCAATGGAACGTGGCGGAACATTTTACGCATTTGGTGGAATGAACTCACGTGACGGTGAAAGTGGTTGTTATTACAGAAGAGCACAGGATAATCGTACACTACGTGCATGGTATCCTGATGGATTCTTGCCATTAATTAGCCCAACGCTTACAGATACATCATTAGCTGTAGGTATGAAAGGTATCATGGACGGAATGGTCTTTGACGGAATGGCATATGACTTCAGTGTAACAACAGGAAGTAATGAATTTTCATGGGGAATGAAAAATTCTCATAATGCAACCGCAGGTACAGGTCCAAATCAGCAAGCTGAATTTGATCTTGGTACTTTAGGTTACAGCCAAACTACTGTGAACTTTGATCTATCTACTCAAGTTGATCTAGATGGATTTGAAGGTCCAGTTAACCTTGCAATGGGTGCTGAAATGCGTATGGAAAACTATGAAATCACAGCTGGTGAAGAAGCAGGATATGCTGACTACGGCTATGATGTATTAGATGGTCCAAACGCTGGTGCTTCTGCAGCGGTTGGTTGTCAATGTTTACCTGGACTAGCTCCAGCTAACGAACAAGATCGTGATAGAGACGCATTCAGTTTATATGCTGAAATGGGTGGTAATCTTACTGAAGACCTATCACTTGACGTTGCATTAAGAACAGAAAATTATAGTGACTTTGGTTCAACTACTAATGGTAAAGTTGCAATGAGATATGAAATTGAAGAAGGTATTGCTGCAAGAGGTTCTTTCAGTACAGGCTTTAGAGCCCCAGCTCTTCAAGAAGCATACTTCTCATCTATTGCTACAAACTTTATCGATGGTGTGCCTCTAGAAGTAGGGACATTCCCGGTTGATACTGAAGCTGCAAGAGCTCTTGGAGCTAAAGACCTTGAACCAGAAACATCTGAAAATCTTTCTTTAGGTATGACCTATAAAGATGACAAATTCTCTTTATCTGTAGATGCTTATATGATTACAGTTGAAGATCGTATTAGCATGAGTGAGACATTCAGAGGTTCAGGAACAAGTTCTAATATGGTTGATTTCTTTGCTGAAAGAGGCGTACCAGCTGCGGCAGGTAGATACTTCTTTAATGGTATTGATACAGAAACCAATGGTTTAGACATCGTTGCAACAATGAGAGAAGATGTTGCCGGTGGTTCATTATTGCTTAAAGCAGCAATGAACTTTAATGATACTGAAGTTACCAATAAAGGTGATCTTGAAACTCCTGCTGAGCTAGCTGCTTATACTTCAAGTGTATTACTTGGAAGAGCTAACACAGTAAGATATGAAAGTTCATCACCTAGTGAAAACTTCCAGTTCTCAGCAACTTTACAAAAACCATCATCTACATGGATGTGGAAATTAAATCGTTGGGGTGAAGTAACTATCCCAGCAAGTTCGCTTGAAAGAGAACAGGTATTAAGTTCTAAATGGACAGTTGATACTGAATATTCATGGCAGGTAAATAGTCAAGTAAGAATGGCAGTTGGTGCTAATAATCTTCTTGATGTATATCCTGATAAAACTATTAAAAGAAATAGTTTTAATGGAATTTTCCAACATTCAGGATATAGTCCATTCGGATTTAACGGACGTTATATTTACACACGTCTTGACATGACTTTATAAGTTAGTACTTAAGTCATATATAAATAAAAAGCCTCTACTTTTTGTAGGGGCTTTTTATTACTTTAAGTAATTATAAATACTAAATGAAAATAATTTTAAAAAAGACCTCGTTGATATTGATTGCAATTTCTTTAATAGCTTGTGAATTAGGATCAGACTATCCATTAGCGAATAACAATGAAAAAAATAGAAACGGTGCTGTATCGTCTACCTCTAATCTTGCATCGGAAGCTGGTATAGATATAATGAAAAAGGGTGGTAATGCATTTGATGCTATTGTGGCTACTGGATTTACGCTAGCTGTTACCTCTCCTGCTAACGGCAATATTGGTGGAGGCGGATTTATGGTAGCTAGAACAGCTGATGGTGAAATTATTTCGCTTGATTTTCGTGAAAAAGCACCTACCCTATCATATGAAACTATGTTTTTAGATAAAGATGGTAAATACAGTAGAAATTTAGCTTTGTTGTCACATCAATCATCTGGAGTGCCTGGTACTGTGGATGGGTTAATTAAAATTTTTAATGATTACGGCTCTGGTAATTTCACATTACAAGAAATTTTGTCCTATGCAATAGACTATGCAGAGAATGGTCATGCTATTAATAAAAGTTCAGCATTTGGGTTTGATTTCTACAAACACTTTTTTTTAGAAGATGTTGGTTCTACTAAAATTTTTATAAAAGATTATTCTCTTGAGATGAGACAATTACAAGAAGATGTACTTAATGGAACTATTCCAGAAGAGGAGTATATCAAAAAAATGAGAGCGCTTGATCAATGGAATCAAGGCGATATTATTTATCAAAAAGACTTAGCAGAAACTTTAAAAAGAATTGCAAAAAATGGTAGAGATGGATTTTATAAAGGGGAAACTGCAGACTTGATAGTAGATGAAATGAAATCCAATAATGGTTTGATTTCACATGCAGATTTAGAAGAATATAATTCAGTTTATAGAGATCCAATTATTGGAAACTATAGAGGTTTTACAATAGCATCTATGGGTCCACCAAGCTCTGGTGGTCCATTAATAATACAAATGCTGAATATGCTAGAAAATTTTGACGTATCATCAATGAAACGTAACTCGACTCAATTTGTACATATGCTGACTGAAATTCAAAGATTGGCATATGCAGATAGAGCAATTCATTTAGGAGATCCAGATTTCTATCCAAGCCCAATACCAATGTTAGTTTCTAAAGACTATGCTAAAAAAAGATTGGGGCTAGTATCAATGGATAAAGCTACCCCAAGTGAAGAAATCGCTGCTGGAAAATCTATACCTGAATCAATGGAAACTACACACTATTCTGCGATGGATAGTTTTGGAAATACTGTTGGAATTACTACAACAATCAACCTTTCTTATGGAAATAAGAAAATAGTTGATGGTGCAGGTTTTCTTTTAAACAATGAAATGGATGATTTTGCAACTTCGCCAGGAGTTCAAAATGCGTTTGGTTTAATTGGCTATGAAGCCAATTCCATTAAACCAGCTAAAAGACCTCTAAGTTCAATGTCTCCAACAATTGTTTTAGATCCTGATGGTAAACCACTGATGACAATAGGGGCAGCTGGAGGCTCAAGAATTATTACTACAGTTTTACAGGTTATAATTAGTGTAGTTGATCATAATTTAAATGTCCAAGATGCTATTAACTTAGGAAGAACTCATTCACAGTGGATTCCAGATGTTATTAGATATGAAGGAAAAAATAATTTGATTGAAGAATCCAATAAATTTTTACCATCATTAAGCAGTAAACAAATAAATGAGCTAAAAATGCTAAATCATAAATTTGAAGATGGAAATGTAGAAAATGGTAATTATTTTATAGCAAGAGCGCATGGTATAATGTATAAAAATGGACAATTCTTTACAGGAGTTGATTGGAGGGGAAATGGTGAAATTTCAGATGGTATTACGTACTAGTCTTAGTTTATTATTATTATTATTTATTAGTTGTGGAGATTCCAATAGAGCTACACAATCTGTACTACCAACACCTGTTGTTACATATACACCTGGTGAAATAGTATCTGATCTTGGTGGACATATACAATATTATGTAGGTAACACTCCAATTATCATAACTGTACCACACGATGGTGATATTATGCCACCATCAATATCTGATCGAACTGGAGAGACTAAAAAAGCTGAAAATACTTTAGGGATTGCTGAATACTTTTATAATACTTTTACTAGCAATGGAGCTAATGGACTTTATCCTCATATTATTATCAATAATGTTAACCGTTCAAGATTAGATCCTGATGCATCTATTGAAATTGGAGCACAAAGTAATAATGCGGTTACATACTTCAATCGTTATCATAGCTATATTCAAGCTGCAGTTGATTCTACCGAAGCAAATTTTGGAGTAGGAATTTTGGTTAATTTATCAGCTCATAAAGATGATGATAATGATGTCGTTGAAATTGGCTATCTAATAAGTAAAAATGATTTGAATAATTCAAACGCATATATCGAAAACTTAGCTTCACAATCAAGTATTAGCGTTATCTCTTCAGTATCTAATGCCCAGTTTAGTGATTCAGTTAGAGGTTTTGATAGTGTTGGTAAAAAAATGATGGAGCTAAATTGTTGTAAACCAATCTATTATACTTTTGATGTTAGCCCTAGTCCAACGTTCCCGGCTCCTCAAAGCGATGACTATAATCCTGGTGGCTACACAGTATCTAGATACGGAGGTAGTGGAAATTCAAGCATGAGTGCTATTGAGTTTTCAACTCCTTATACTGATCATCGCGATAGTCCTTATGGATACATTGCTTTAGGAACAATGTTAGTTGAATCTATTGTAACGTTTTACGAACTAAGCACTGGAACTTCGCTAGGCATTAACTAGAAAAATTTTAATTAGAATTTCTTAAAGCAGTGGCTTTATTCAAATATTCTTGAGCATCTTCAAGACGGCCTTCACCAAAGTATGTTCTATAAACACCATAATAATACTGCGCATCATTTGGATTTTTATCAATTAATTCCATATAGTAATTTCTTGATTTTCTCCATCTTTCTGCCTGCTCTAAAGCCTTCGCTAATCCCAATAATGCCTCAACATCATCAGGAGCTAAGAAATATGCTTCTTCAAAATTGTATTCTGCTTCTTCAAAATTATCCATTTTTAAATATACTAATCCCCTATTAAAAAATAAGTCTACAAGCTCTGCATCGTCGTTAGTCTTTTCAATGGCCATATCAAGATTTTTTAAAGCAGCATCAAAATTATTTTGTGCTAAATATAATGCTCCTAAACTTTTTAATGCAGTAGGTTCGTTAGGATCCATTGCAAGTGCTTGCTCATAATATCCTAGGCCTTTTTCAAATTCTCCCAACCTAACAACGCTTTGTCCAGCGCTTACTAATAGTGCTATCTTTGTATCTTCTGGAATATCTTCTAAGCTTAAGCCCATATCTAGGTATTTAATTGTGTTATCTTTATCTCCTTTTACTGAAGAATAAAGTGCAGCAAGTGCATATGACCCAGGCTGAGTTGGATCTAAGTCTTTTGCATTTAAAGAGGTTTGAATAGCCTGATCTATCAATGCATCTCTCTGTTCAGCGCTGGAAGCTCTATTTAATAGTGCCAAGTACCCTGAAGCCTTATAGTAAATCAAGTTATAACTTTTTGTAACTGAAGCAGTCACAGCTTGCTGCATTGATATTTTCCTATCATTCCTTGTTGGACGTATCTTTAGGTTGCTTGGAGCTGTGTTTGCAATATCCATATATTTTTTTACAGATGCCCATTCCTGTTTTCTTGGATAGATTTTATCTCCTAGATGAAATGCAGCTTCCCATTTGTCTTTTGGATGGTTTAATGCTTCTAATAAGTATTTTTCAGCTTCTCCCCATTCTTTATCTTTAATTCTAATTTTAGCAGATTCAAGTGCTTGACCCGCAAATAAAGTTGTAGCTAATATCGTTAAAGCTATAAAATTTTTAAAATAAGTCATTACAATAGTTCTCCTTATGTTTGATTTGCAAGTTAGTATTATTATAAAGAGTTTTCAAGAAGTATGGTTAGCATTCATCCATGCAAAACGCTTTTCAAATTCTGCATCATTTATTTTAAGAAGACCCTCAATCCCTACTCCCTGAATACAAAAAGATGCAGCTACAGCTCCCATTCTCATAGAATCAATCATATTCATTCCATTCATTTTACCCATCAAAATTCCACCAATGTAGGCATCACCTGCTCCAGTAGTGTCAATAACATTATCTACTGGGAAAGCTTTGATAGAAAAAGATTCTTTAGAATTAAAAAAATATGAACCGTTTTTTCCATCTTTAATAATCAAACTTTTTGGCCCTAGATTTAAAATTGCTTTAGACATTTTTTTTAAGTCTGATCCATCCATTTCTGATAAAGCTCTTGCTTCATTAAAATTTATACAAAATAGGTCAACACGTTTTACGAGTTCTTTTAGTTCTTTATTTGCAATATCAATATATAGTTTAAAGGTATCTAGCAGAATAAAAGGCTTTGTTCGCATTTGATTTAAAAGCTCAATTTGTAAATGTGGAGCTGTGTTACCTAATAAAAGAAAAGGACAATTTTTTGAATGTTGGGATAAATCTGGTAAATAAGATTCAGAAACTCCCGGATCGACATATAAAGTTTCCCTTGATGAAAAATCATCCTGGTATTTTCCTCCCCAACAAAAAGTATTACCATTCATTTGAGTTAAAGAATTGGTAGTTTTTGAATGTTCAGAAAGTAAATTAAAATGCTTTGATTGAAAATCATCTCCAACAACACCAACTAATTCACAAGTATTTTTCTTGTTGGCAAGCAATGCGTAGGCAGCTGAACCGCCAAGAACATCAATAAAAATACCATGCTTATTAACAATTTTATCAATACTTATTGATCCAAAAACAACTGCTTTATGTGATTGATTTGAAGTCATAAATTTTTTTATTAAGATAGCAATGTAACGAAAATGAAAAAAGAAAAAATAGTTTTAGGTATGAGTGGAGGAGTTGATAGCTCTGTAGCCGCATTTTTATTACAAAATAGAGGTTTTGAAGTTCATGGTGTCTTTATGAAAAATTGGGACGATGAAAATGCTATTTGCAATGCCGAAGACGACTATGCTGATGCACTAAGTGTTTGTAATCAACTAAAAATTTCCTTAAAAAAAATTAATTACACAAAAGAATATAAAGAACGTGTTTTTAGTCAATTCTTAGAGGATCATCAAAACGGCTTCACACCTAATCCTGATGTTCTCTGTAATAAAGAAATCAAATTTGATGTTTTTCAAAAATATGCAAAAGAAATTGGGGCTATTAAAATTGCTTCAGGTCATTATGCAAAAATAATAAAATCTGATAATAATTTTTTTATATGTAAAGCAAGGGATTCTTCAAAAGATCAATCTTATTTTCTTTATCAATTATCTAGTAAAATTCTAGCAAATATAGAGTTTCCTTTGGGAGACATACTTAAAAAAGATATAAGAAGAATAGCTCAAGAAAATAATTTGATAAATGCATCAAAAAAAGACAGTACAGGCATTTGCTTCATCGGTGATCGTAAATATAACGATTTTGTAAGTCAGTTTTTAAAATCAAATAAAGGTAAAATTATAACAGTTGATGGTGAAGAGATTGGTGTGCATAATGGGCACATGTATTTTACTGTTGGTCAAAGAAAGGGTTTAGGGATTGGTGCTCGTCATTCAGCATTTGATAAACCGTGGTATGTCGTTAATAAAAATATTGAGAGTAATATTGTTTATGTTGCCCAAGGCACAGATCACCCTGCTTTATTTTCAGATCAATTATTAGCTGATAATATGTTTTGGAATGTAGATATTTCAAAATCTATTCCATTAAAATGTAAAGCAAAAGTTAGATATCGAGATGTTGATCACTCTTGTCAAATATTATCATCTAATGAAGATGAATGTTATATTAAATTTGATAATGAAATAAAAGCAATCACAACTGGTCAATCAATTGTTTTATATGATGAATCTGGTGTTTGTATTGGTGGTGGAATTATAAGAAAAAGAAACATACCTTTTTTAGGTGAGGAATTAAATGAATGAAGAATTAAGAGTTATTATTTTAGCAGCAGGAAAAGGCACCAGAATGAACTCTGATTTACCTAAAGTACTACACAAATTGAATGGTAAGCCTCTTCTAGACTATGTGCTTGACGAAAGTGAACTTCTAAACCCAAGAGAAATACTACTGGTAGTAGGATTTCAGAAAGAGTATGTCATCTCACATACTAAAAATAGGATTAATCTCGAATATGCCGCTCAAATAGAACAACTTGGTACAGGGCATGCTGTTTTACAAACAGAAAAACTATTAAAAAATAAAAAGGGGCATATATTAATTTTATATGGAGATGTCCCAAATATTAAAGCATCAACACTTCGACCAATAATTGATGATCATGTTATAAATGATCGTGATTTAACTTTAATTACTGCAGAGATTGATAACCCTACTGGATATGGTCGAATTATAAGAGATAAAAATGATAAATTATTAAAGATAGTTGAGGAAAAAGATTGCAATGATAATGAAAAAAAAATTAAGGAATGGAATCCTGGAATATATATTTTCAAAATTCCAGAAGTGTTTGAAATTTTAAACAACATTAAAGCAAATAATGCCTCCAAAGAATACTATCTCACTGATGCAATTGGATTAGCTCAACAATCTAATATGAATATAAAGGCTATTAAAATTGCAAATTCAGATGAAGTGCTAGGAATAAATACAGCAGAGCAACTTGAAGAGCTTGAATCTTGAATTACTTTTTAAATATATTAATAAGTTCTTTAATCTTAGTGATTTTAGGATTTGCTTGGTCATTTAATACATATCTTAAACAAGAATCCCCAGCAAAGGATATAAAACGAATAAATACTTCTGAATTAAATAATAAAATTAAATTATTTGAAAATTATTCATCACAGACTTTAAGGGTAGCAGTATTAAATGGTTGTGGTGTAAGTGGCGTTGGGAATTCTTACGGTAATATTCTAACAAATAGATATGGCCTACAAATTACAAGAATAGAAAATGCAGATAACTTTAATTATGAATTCACAACTATTATCATTTTAAGCAAGGACAACCCAAACATTGATAATTTACTTACTATCTTAGGGACAAATATAAATGCTGGTAATGTTGAGTTTGATGCAACAGTAAATCCTAATGAAGATATTCAAATAATTATTGGTAAAGACTATCAAGAGTTTCTTAACTTGAATCAATGAGCTCAAAACCACTATTAAAAAAAATTGTTTCATTGGCAGATGATAAAAAAGCAGAAAATATTGTAGCACTAGATGTTTCTAAAATTACTTCTCTTTCAGAATATTTTGTTGTTTGCTCTGCTTCAAATCTTGTTCAAGTCAAAGCGATTGCAGATAATATAAAAGATAACGTTTCTGAAAATCCTTGGAGAACAGAAGGTTATGAAAATGGTACATGGATTATATTAGATTATGTTGATATTGTGGTGCATATCTTCTTCGAAGAAATGAGATCATATTATGATTTAGAAAGAATTTGGTTTGATGCAAAGGTAGCAAAAGTATGAAACTAAAAAAGCTCATGAATGATTTTTTGCAAGACTATCTTAAGCAAAATGAAATCGAATTTTCAGAATGGAGTGTAAATGTTAATAATCAAGAAGGGTTTGGAGATTATTCATCTAATATTGCACTTAAACTGGCAAAGATATTAAAAAAAGCACCAATTGATATAGCAAAAAATATTACTAATCATCCAAATGTATCAGGAAATATTTTTACCTTAAGTGCATCCCAACCAGGCTTTGTCAACTTTCACATTTCTAATGACTATTATCTTAAAATTTTAAATCAAATTATTAATGAATCAGAAAATTTTGGTAAAAAGAAAAAATTAAATAAATCAGCCAATGTAGAATTTGTAAGTAGTAACCCAACTGGTCCCCTAACAGTGGGACATGGAAGACAAGCAATTCTTGGTGATATGGTTTCAAATATATTGACCTGGAATGGATATGATGTAACAAGAGAATACTACTACAATGATGCTGGTAAACAAATGAGGGTGCTTGCAGAATCTTGTTATGCTAAATACGCACAACAAGCTGGTAATGATGTAAAAATGCCTGATAATGGATATGTAGGAACATATTTAGATGAAATAGCTGAAAAAATCATAAAAGAAAATGGAAAAGATCTGGAATCTGATAATCCAATTTTTAGGGATTTTACGGAAAAGGAAATTTTTTCAAATATTGAAAATACTCTAAATAGTATTGGTATCAAATTTGATGTTTTTACCAAAGAGGGAACTTTTTATAAAAACGGTGGAATTAAAAATGTTCTGAAAACATTAAAAGATAAGGGTCTTTCGTATGAAAAAGATGGTGCGATATGGTTTAAAACATCTAGCCTGGATAAAGAAGAAGACAAAGTGTTGGTAAAGAGTTCAGGAGAGCCAACATATAGATTGCCTGATATAGCATATCATGCTGATAAAGTTGATAGAGGTTTTGATCTCATCGTAGATATTTTTGGCGCTGATCATATTGATACATATCCGGACGTAATATTAGGACTTAAATGCCTTGATAAAAAAACAGATCACATAAAAGTAGTCATTCATCAATTTGTAACAATTAAAAAAGGTGGAGAAATTGTGAAAATGTCCACAAGGAAAGCAAACTTTATAACGCTTGATGAACTGAAAGATGAACTTAGCTCAGATATTATAAGATATTTCTTTATCATGAGAGGTGCAAATAGTCACTTAGATTTTGACTTAGATTTGGCAAAAGATGAATCTGAAAAAAATCCTGTTTATTATTTACAGTATGCTAATGCTAGAATTACAAATCTATTAAAAAGGTATGATAAGGAAATTGTGACAGATAGAGAAATTGATTATAACCTTTTAAAAGAAAAAGATGAAATTGCTTTAGTAAAACTATTATCAGAATTCCCAAATAAAATGGATGACGTTTTGCACTCACTTGAACCTCGTAAGATTGCTACATATTTAGAAGAGGTGGCCTCAGCATATCATAAATTTTATGGTAACCATAAAGTCATTAATTCAAACAATCTTGATTTATCATCTGCGAGAAAAAAATTATGTGAAGCCACAAAAATCATTTTAATAAACGGATTATCAATTCTTGGGATAAGTGCACCTGAAAGAATGTAACTATGAGTGTATTACGTATCGGCCATCGTGGCTCAAAAGGCTATGTTGCAGAAAATACTCTTGAATCAATTAATAATGCTATTTCATTAGGAGTTCACGGTATTGAAATTGATATTTTTAAATGCTTGAGCGGAGAATTAGTTCTATCACATGAAAACAATCTAAAACGATTGACAGGGAAATCTGGCCAATTGGAAAAACTAACTCTAAATGACCTTAAAGATTTTTTGGTTGCAGGAAAGTATAAAATTCCAACATTAAATGATGTTTTAATAAAAATTGAAAGTCCACTTTTTGTTAATATAGAGCTTAAAGGCTCAGATACTGCAGGAGCTACATCAAAGATTGTTGCAGATTTTTCTAGAAAAACCTCATGGACCCTAGATCACTTTATTGTTTCAAGTTTTAATTGGAATGAGCTTGAAAAGTTTAGGTCAATTGATAATAATACTCCAGTTGGTGTTCTGTTAAATAAGTCAATAAGTATAAATGAAGCTATTGAGTTTGG
>Ga0209036_1000936_pt1 | contig 12616 bp, 12 predicted proteins | sample MarorgKNORR_S2LV_3_FD_188222 | JGI IMG/M metagenome (GOLD analysis project Ga0209036, IMG submission 188222) | Marine microbial communities from the Southern Atlantic Ocean, analyzing organic carbon cycling - DCM_A/KNORR_S2/LV (SPAdes) (version 2) | ecosystem: Environmental > Aquatic > Marine >... | reverse complement strand
TTAGTCTCAACTAAAGGCAAAAAGCCGGGAAAACTCAAGGTATTCTTCTTCAAAAGGCCCCTTTGAAAACCCAGTGACTAATCACCGAGTCATAGGGTAGCGAAGTTGATGGATAGCAATACAACGGTTACATTGTTACATATCCGTCAATAAGGGTTCATAGCTAAGACCGATTTTGATACGATCTATCTACAACGGTTGTACCTATACCCCTAGTTTACGCATGAGTATAGTAGGGATACGGAATATGATATACTTCAGAGATTATCCTCACAAGTATATCCATTATCATCTGAATTAGTTCCATCAGGACAGGTTGTATCATGCCAATAAACACCGCCCAGATCCGCACCGTTTAGTGTGGCACCAATCAGGACGGCATTACTCAGGTCGGCATCGGCCAGATTGGCATTACTCAGATTAGCATAATGCAAATAGGCATAATGGAGATTGGCATTACTCAGGTCGGCATTACTCAAGTCGGCATATTCCAGATGGGCACCAGTCAGGTCCATATATGCCCAATCAACTGTATTATTCACCCAGTTTATTTCATGCATCATATTTGATTCTAAATCATTCATATCATTTTGAATTTGAACGAACATCATGTAATACATTTCTATCACATTATCAACGGCCTCTAACTCTTCTTCCATATCGGAGATGTTCCCTAGCAATATCGCAATAGTCGCATCTTTAGATGCTAGTTCTGCTTCTAAATCAGCAATACGTGATTCGTTAACATCTATTCCATCTTGTCCATCCATTCCATCTTGTCCATCCATTCCATCTTGTCCATCCATTCCATCTTGTCCATCAGCACCAGCAGGACCTGTTTCTCCTTGGATCCCTTGAGGTCCTTGTTCACCAGTTTCTCCCTGTGGCCCAGGGATTCCTTCCGCTCCATCAGTTCCAGCACAACCAGCAAGAGCAGATGTTAACATTAGCAATACAACAATCATCGGTTTTAGTTGATTCATGGCTCTTGGCAACTACCAAAGCACTTAGTCATTATACCGTAAATAGCCGTTCAATCTTACATTTCCACCAATATAGTTTGCGTGAGGACGACTTATAGACAAGATAATTCTGTATGTTAATATACTTCGAACTGAAAATTATAACATGGACCAAAGACAATTGGGCGATGTATCGGTTCATGAAAGTCCCAAATCAAATAAAAAATTGAATGTTTTCGGGGGTGAAAAATCCTCAACCACCCCGGACTCGAAAAAATCTCCTTCATTGATAATCATGGCACCGTTGGCATTATTCTCCGGGCTCTTAGGAGGTTTGTTTGTTGTTTCGATTTACACTCCTATTGTCCATAATGGCTCGACAGAATGGCCAGACGAAGGAGGATTAATTGCCATGTCATTCGCTACTATACTAACTGTGCTTTTCCCATATCTGTGGCGTGTCATTCAAAGATGACGCTGTGACATCAACTATCGAGTGCCACGGAATGGCACAAAGTGGCCGCGGCACTCGGGAGTATCATAATCGGCCCACTGGTGAAGCCTATATTGTACCCAAGGGGTAGGTAGGCACAATAAGGGGTAATTACTCGGCAAATTATGTCTGGAAGTAGTACGCGGAATGGGAACGCCAGTATCCTACTAGTTGGAATATTCTTGATTGGTATTATGGGACAGGTTTCAACCGTTACTTCAGCAGAGGATGGAATATCTCAGCCAGACACATACATAGTACAGTTTGGACCAGGTTTTGCTGAGACTGAAATAGCTTCCGTCTCCGATAATCTTGATGTTCCAAGAGATCTGGAGTTCCACCCCAGTCCATCCAGGCAGAACGAACTATGGATAGTAAATAGGGCTACTGACAGCGTAACCATAGTCCATAACGCTGGGCAAACAAATCAGCTTTCAGAGCACAGACTGGACTCCAACAGGAATCACTTCATGGAAGAGGTTAGCGCTATAGCATTCGGTGAATGGCATGAAGAATTTGACTATCAGTTCGCAACTGCACAAGAATCAAGGAATACCTACAACGGTCAAGGAAATCCGAATGACTTCATGGGCCCTGCTCTATGGCCGTCCTCACTCAGTCATTTTGCAGAGGAGAATCAAGAACCTGGGGGCCTGCTGGGCAGTCACATTGACATGCTACATGAGAGCCCACTAGGGATGGGAATAGCCCACGATTCAGAGAATGTGTATTGGTACAATGACGGTTACTATGGAGAATTGGTACGCTACGACTTCCAAGAGGACCATGATACCGGAGAGGACGATCACTCAGACGGCAAGGTTAGGAGATATTCCGATATTTCTCTCTCTAGGACACCAGGTGTACCCGGCCATATGGAGATGAATCATGACAATGGAATACTGTACATCGCCGATACCGGAGCAGGGAGAATTATCTGGGTGAATACAGTTGACCCAGGAGTCACAACAAACATCATGGGAGACGATACACAGATGGAGGTACTAGCGGAGTACAGCGAGATTACCGGTGTGGAGTGGGGTGTCCTCGATAGTGGACTCTCGTTCCCATCAGGGATAGCACTACACCAAGGGGTGTTGTTCGTATCGCAGAACGGTAATGGAAAAATTACCGGTTACAACCTCAATGACGACGGAAAAGACATCACCCATACAAGAACGGTGAGTACTAACGCTGGCTCAATCATGGGTCTCGAGGTGGGTCCAAGTGGGAAACTGTGGTACGTGGACTCTCTGAACAACAAGGTGATCAGAATGGATCCATTCGAAGATACCGATTTCGACGAGGTAAGGGATAGTTTGGACGTATACCCTAACAACAGTCTTCTCTGGTCGGATAGTGATGGCGACGGATATGCCGATCAATTAGGCACAGAAATATCTGATGATTGTCCCGAGATTGCCGGCACATCGACATCAGGATATCTCGGGTGCACAGACTCGGACAGAGATAGCTGGGCCGATACTCTGGATGAATACCCAATGGACGGGACGCAGTGGAAAGACTCAGACTCAGACGGATATGGAGACAATCAAACTGGTACTAATCCGGACAGCTGCCCCTCAGTGGAGGGCTATTCAGAATTTGATAGAATGGGTTGTCCAGACGCGGATGAGGATGGGTACTCCGATCCTTCAGAAGACTGGGGTACTGAGCAGGGAGCGGATGCATTCCCTGCGTACACACTTCAGTGGAGAGATTCTGACTCAGATGGCTTTGGCGACAACCCATCTCCAGCATACCTTTCTGATGACTGCCCCAATATAAGTGGTACAAGTACCCAAGACCTTCTTGGCTGTCGTGACAGTGATGGCGACGGTTGGTCAGACGAGGGGGATGTGTTCGAATATGACCCATCCCAGTGGTCAGATAGCGACGAGGATGGATATGGAGATAACCCCAGCCCGGCTTCCATGCCCGATTCCTGCCTCAACGAGTGGGGCAATTCTACCATTTCTCTACTAGGGTGTCCAGACTCTGATGGAGATGGCTGGTCGGACATAGAAGACTCCCACCCAGAAAACATTCAACTCTGGTCAGATAGCGATGGGGACACTTATGCCGACCAACCAGGGACCGAACTCTCAGACGACTGTCCAGAGATATACGGTATTTCAAGCGAAGACAGGATAGGATGCCCAGACGAAGATGGAGATGGCTGGTCAGACGAGGGAGACTACTATCCATTAGACTCCAGCAGACATTCCAAATCCCTACTCTCGGTGATACTGCCCGTTATGATACCAATTTTGATATTATCATCGGTCGCATTCATGGTAATCAGAAGGAAATATTGACCTCTCAGAGCGTATCCCTATCGTCACTGTTATTTTATGTTGTATCTGTGTTTAGTAAGGATCATACAAAGCATTTGATTCAGCGGCCGCCTCAAACAAATCATTGAAGGCATCTATGGTATAATCAATGGGGTCTGAGTAGCCACCACCCATGAAGAAAACGCAAGGCGTTCGACGATCTAGAAATGAGAACACCAAGTCATTTCTTATTTTCATTCCATTCTTGGACACATCCAGATTTCCAAGAGCATCGAATTCTAGTGCATCAACCCCTGCTTGGAACAGGAGAATATCGGGCGAGAAATCTTCGATAATGGCTAGAGATTCTTTAACGGCACGTAAATATCCCTCGTCCCCCGTACCGTTCGGTAGTGGAAAATCGTAATCACTAACTGCCTTTCTGAAGGGAAAATTCTTTTCGCCATGGACTGATAACGTGATTATACCTTCCTCGTCTTTCAGTATTGTAGCGGTCCCATCTCCTTGGTGTACGTCTAGGTCAAGAACAGCGATTCTTTCATATCCGTGTTTATCTCTAGCCAGCAAGGCACAAATTGCTAGATCGTTGAACACGCAGTAACCCGACCCGAATGATCTGTGCGAATGGTGGGTCCCTCCTGCCATATTACCTGCAATTCCACCGTATCGGGTGACGTGAGCGAGGGCTTCAACCGCGCCTCCAACAATTCTCATTGTACGAGGGACAAAAGCATCCGTCCAAGGCTCCAGTCCTATCCTCCTTATTTCTCCAGACTCCAGTGATCCGCTCAGGAACCTTTCCACATAATCTCGATCATGAGCTATCAGAAGTGTGTCCTTATCAATTGGTTCAGAATTCAGGATCTGGATTAGTCCCGTTCCTTGCAGGTCATCGAGCCTTTTTCTGAGCAGCCGATAGCGGTCCCTAGGGAATCTAGCGGACCTATCAATCCCTTCAGTATAGGACTCGTGGTACCACACCGGCATTGGTTGCATGGGGGAATTCGTCGAATGAGACATAGGAGTTTTTCGGTCTCGTCGTCTCTCTTGTTGGTGTAATACTCAGTACCCAACGCTATTGTATCGAAGGTCACAAGAAATTCATTACTAACTCTGCAACCTTTTCATCTCTCAATATCCTCCTATGCCCGAGCCCTTCAGTAAGATGTAATACAGTATTTTTCATATCACTGTGTAGAGTGACTGCGATTTCTTTCTTCGCCTCCTTGTCGTCCACGCAATGAACAATCAGCGTCTCCGTCTCGATTTGATTAGAGAATCTGTCCAAGCCAAACTCCCCTGGGCTGGCACCATATAGTGACTCAGCGAGGTCAAATAACCTATCTGCATAATATTCCTCATCCAAACCAAAAAGCCCTACGAAGGTCTTGAACATCGGTTTGATTTCATAGACTCCTGGAGATATTAGAACTAATTTCTGAAAAGTAGCTCCGAGCCTTACAGCGTTGAGCGCTGCTACACCCCCAAATGAGTGGCAGATAATTCCATGATATGGCCCTCTAGATTTAGTAATCTCAGACACCAAATCTGTGATCTCAGGTAGGTTCGTGATGCTCCTAGTTGATCTTCCATGGCCCGGAAGATCAACAGCCGTAATATCATAACCGTTATCAGAAAGCAATTCGATTATTCTGTAAAATTGGCTCGATCTCCCATTCCAACCATGAACAAAGAGTATCTTGTGACCATCATTTGGAATCCGATAAAGCATGATTTCCTTACTCGTGGATTCCGCCTGTATCTTTTCCTGTTCGGTCTTTTTGTAAAACTCAGCCTCTCTTGAGGGAGTTTTGAATTTGATTGGCCCACAGAAAATCCTCCAGAGGAAACGAGTTGCTAGAGTCTTAGAACAGTAATCTAATATTTTTGCAAAGGAAGTCAGAAACCATGGCAACTTGTAATGTGCAGCAACTGATACCTTTGGCTCCATGAGAAGTGATGATGAGTTCAGTATTTGATTTATGCTCAATGAAAATCACACATCTTAAGGGCACGCTGTATCGACCCATCCAAATGAAATAATTATTGAGTACCTATCGCACGTAGTAACATGAGAAAGCGCGTTTTTGTGAAATTTGTATCCGAACCAAAGAACGAACCATTGAAGGCGATTATAGGAATAGCTTGTGCTGCACAAGCGATTGATGATGAACATGAAGTTAGTGTATTCTTCGCCGGTTCTGGAACAAGATTACTTGATGACGAATACATCGGGGAATTAAACAGAGAAATGGGTCCAGATTCTACAATAGTTTCAGATATGCTAAACAAAATCTTTGAGCATGCTGTAATTTACTGTTCATTTGCTTCTGTTAAAGCTACGCTCGGACACAGCGAAGGAGATGGTGCGCTAAACATAGCCGATGACAAAATCGTGTGGAGTGGCCCACCAGGAGTGATAAAACTTGCAACCAATTCTGATGTTCAACTAACATACTGACATGAAAATTCAGTCGATAAAATCGATTCAGATGTTCCGATCTAATGTTATTCTTTTTTTGACTTATTCTTTAACAAAAATACCCCATAGGATAAAAAAAGTATTCCAGTAAAGATTAATGAAAATCCACACATCATGTATATTGGATTAATTAAACCCTCAAACCAATGTGTTACTCGTTGTGATTGTAATCTATATCCAAGAAATATAATCGGAAATCCCATTATGATTAAAGTTGGTCCGTAATTTGTATTAGATTTATTATTTACTGAATTGATTTGAACACTTTTTAATTTCTGTTCGGATTGACTATCTTTGTGTTTTAGACAATAACCAGTACTCCGAAACTCCAATGAATTACAGCCGTCAAATGCACAGTTCCTGTCACCCATGTATTGCTGGGAGAGAGAGGTCATTATTACTAAGTCGTAAGATCATAAATATTAACAAAGGAATTTAATACGTTTATTCTTCATATCCATACATCATTTGAGGCAGTTAAATTACCCTCTGAATTACCTGTATTGACCACACCACGCGGTTCTATGATCATGACTTTACATTCATTTTTGGCCAATGGCTTGTGTTCAACCCCTTTTGGAACAACAAACATATCACCTTCACTCAATTCTACTATTTCATTTTCGAATTCAATTTTCATCTCACCCTCGATTACAATGAATGTCTCATCAGTATCTTCATGATTATGCCATATAAAATCGCCTTGAATCTTCACTAACTTGAATTGGTAATCATTCATTTCAGCAATTACCTTAGGCGACCAATGATCTGAAAACTTAGAAAACTTTTCTTTGAAATTAATTTTATTCATGAACTCACCTCATTTTTAGAATATGTATGTAAAATTTTGGCAGTAGAATTGAAAAGAATATCAGCAGGAAGTTGGAAATCTGCGGCAAAAAATGAGTTTAAAATTTCTTTTTCATAATTCTTGTAATCTTCTGATGAGCGAAATTTCTCTAATTTCCTTTCATCCGACCATGATGTGTAAACAATCACTCTCTCAGTATCTTCGGCAAATGTAAAACCATCACAACCATTCTCCATCGCGGATGAAAGAAATCCGATCATTGCATTATTTATTTCATTTGTAATTTCACTATTATTCTTATTGGTTATCCATATCCTAATCACAGGAGATTTATCCATACATCTCCGACGGAGTGAACTCTTTTACTATTTATTCTAAGAAATGATGAGAAGTAGCAAAGACTATTCATTTCTTTTTTTCTTATCTGGCAAAAATATCAGACCGAATAAAAAAGAGATAAACATAATTTCAGCTATAGGCCACTCTCTTTCCCATCTATCTCCATCCAAGGGATAGTAATCGGAATTATCACCAACGCCATCACCATCAGTATCGTTCCACTCATTCATATCTAGAGGAAATGCATCCTCATTCTCTCCATATCCATCACCATCAGTATCCTGCCACTCACTCGACCTGTTTGGAAAGACATCTGAATTATCACCAACTCCATCGCCATCAGAATCTATCCACTCAGTAGTATCTTCTGGGAAGACATCTGAGTTATCACCGACTCCATCGTCATCAGAGTCTATCCACTCAGTAGTATCTTCTGGGAAGACATCTGAGTTATCACCAACCCCATCACCATCACTATCAAGCCACTCTGTGGAATCTTCGGGAAACATATCGGAGTTATCACCAACCCCATCACCATCACTATCAAGCCACTCTGTGGAATCTTCGGGGAACATATCGGAATTATCACCAACTCCATCACCATCACTATCAAGCCACTCTGTGGAATCTTCGGGGAACATATCGGAATTATCACCAACTCCATCACTGTCATTGTCAAACCATTCATATTCATCATCAGGAAACGCATCAGAATTATCTCCGAATCCATCCCCATCACTATCAATCCATTCATTAGAATCGAAAGGAAAATCATCATCTACATCATTAATTCCATCAGAGTCATCATCTTCATCTAAGGTATCGCAAACCATATCTTCATCGAAGTCATCCGGAGTCTGGTTAGTGTCAAATGAACTACTTTGACCGCATAAGTCTTCATCGACATCCATCCATCCATCGTTGTCATCATCTAGATCAGCGTTATCACCAACTCCATCATTATCAAAATCCAACCACTCATTTGAGTCATGTGGAAACGAATCATTGAAGTCTGACCACCCATCATTATCATCGTCTGGATCAGAATTATCTCCAATTCCGTCCTCATCAAAATCCCACCATTCTTGTGAGTCAAAAGGGAACTCATCATACCAATCCATCCAACCGTCATTATCGTCATCTAAATCTGAGTTATCTCCTATACCATCTAAATCGAAATCTTCCCATTCGGAGGAATCATTTGGGAAAATATCAGAGTTGTCACCAATACCATCCCCATCACTATCATCCCACTCAGAAGCATCATTTGGGAAAGCATCAGAGTTGTCTCCAACACCGTCACCATCAGTATCCTGCCATTCAAATGGATTGTATATGAAAACGTCTGAGTCGTCCCTAAATCCGTCCCCATCTGAGTCTCTAATAAATCCTGAAAGACCCCATTCAAGTGTTTGGTCAGCCCATTCAGGATCATTGAGAGGAGGGACATGACTGCCTTCGTTAATTCTCCAGTGAGCTACTCTGTTTCCTGAGTCGCAGTTCATAAATTCAAATTCATCGGTCTCATCTAAACCATCATCCAATGTTATATCACGAGTACCCAAATATGTCCAGGTATCGTCGCAGCCGGACCTATTAGCCCAATTTTCTACTGTCTCGATAGCAGAAGGGTAAGTGCCACTGATTGTTGATCCGCCATTGTATGAAATCACAGCGTCTTCCGTCGAGTGCACATGGAGTATATCTGGACTTCCAGTATCATTGCATTCATTGAAATCATCAAAAGTGACACCGTTCAATGCCACTATAGATCTTATCAAATTACCAGTATCACAAGCCATTCTATGACTCATAAATCCACCATTAGACAAACCGGTTATTACAATCCCGTCAGGATCCGCACCATAACTTTGGACAGCCTCATTTATCAGACCAACTAAGTAACCAACGTCATCAATATTACTTCCGAATGAACAGCATGCTCCTGTTGCATTCCAGCGCCTTTGACCAAACCAGTTCTGTGTCCCGTCGGGGTAAAGGAGTAGATGCTCATTCTCATGTATACTATCGAACATGTGCATGTAGTTCGCATTTCCTAAACCGTTACCTCCGAAGCCATGCAATGCCACTACTAGAGGCAGTGGATTGGAGTAGTTATGACCACCTGGCATCCTTAATTCGGTATATCTACCGTCACGACCAACGGTAACAGAGGTATGCTCATCAGTGTAGTTAATGGGTCCAAAACCATCATTTGAATTAGTATGTGACTTATTCGGCTCGAGAACGTAATGTTCGGAACTGTAAGGAATTATTACTGACCACATGGTTATCAGTAAAGCCATGAAGATAGCTGAAGTTACTACTCTCATGATTTCAGTGTAAACTTTAAGAATATCAAACTGTCCATTACTAAATCTCTTTTAACCATCACTATTTCGATTAGATATGAAGTTTACAGGTTTAACTCTGACGGTTTTTCTGTTAATACTCATGCCATTCTCTGGTTGTATCGGATTCGAGGATGAAGTTATTGAAAATTCAAATGAAGAAGAAATAATTGAAAGTAATATTTATTCTATTCATTGTCAAGAATATGATTATCTCGAAAGGTGCTGGAAACTATTAGTTCCAGATAGTATAGAAAACGATACGCTTGTTCCACTTGTGGTAGACATACATGGTTATACTCAAGATATGGATAAGCACAGCAATATGACTGGTTTTGCTGAAATTGCGATGGAAGAAGGTTTCATCGTAGTATATCCGGACGGATATGAAAACTCTTGGAATGCCGGAGATTTTTGTTGTGGAGTCGCCTTTGAAGAAGGAATTGATGATTTAAATTTCCTTATAGGATTAGTTGAGAATATAATAGATACACAACCTATCGACACAGATAGAATATATGTCTCGGGATGGTCTAATGGATGCGGGATGACACAAATGTTAGCCGTTGAGGCAAGTGAATTATTTACAGCAGCCGGATGCATGTCATTCTATTTGATCGCTCCTCCTTCTTCTGATTATTCCCCCATACCTTTCATGGAAGTTCATGGGCTATTAGATGATTTAATTTTATATGGCAACACAGGTTTACTCTATGTCTTTGGACAAGAAACTGGATGGCTTGAAGAAGGAGCAATACAAAATCTCGAAGATTGGAAGGATTTGAATAATTGTGAAGGCATTGCTCCTGAAATAATTACTATACAGGATGATTATGATATTCGAGGATATTCTGATTGTGAAAATGGGGCAGAAGTTCGTCTAATGACATTGAACTATGGAGGCCATAATCCGTATGCAAAAGACTGTGAGGACTATGAATCAGACTCTCCGGATGATGCAGTTTGGTCGTGTCGAAAAAATCCTACTGGGATAGAATCCACACGTATATTATGGGATTTCTTAAATGATTTTTCTAAAAATGATGATGAATAAACAAAACCAATTAGAATATTAATTGAAATATTTAATTGCAGAACTACGAATAATCCAAATCAAGGTATAACCTAATACCAAAGTAGCATATAATGAGTATGTTAATTCTAACTCACTATCGGTCATCCCGATTACAGTCATTACAGTAAGAAATAGTATTAAGATTGCAGAAAACCATTTAATTTCTTTTTCTAGTCTATTATCTACGTCATTATCAGATCCATATTTCTTGAGAAAAAAACTCATTACAGACCAACTTAATACAAAAGCCCCTACTGAAATTGCTATTTCAGAGACTGCATTAATTCCACCTAATAGTAAAAAGATGATGAAGCCAATTAATGTGCCAAATGCCCAAGTTAATTCATTTTGTAATTCCTCATTCATCTTATCATCTCTCTATTATAACCATATAGGAATCACGCTTAATACTTTCGAAATGTATGATTTTAAGTCGATTAACCATTATAGCCGTCTTCCCACCATGATTTTTTCTCTTCCTGGTACCACGGCTTTTCGGGACTAATCTCAAAATCTACTCGGCTATGCAGATTATGGCCACCATCAGAAAATACTCGTATGCTCCATTTACCTTCATGTTTCTCTGGGAACATTGCATCACTAACGTCTATATTGCTCAACCAATTCCATCTTTCACCTTCCTCTCCATGATCCTCGTCACCTACATACAACGGATAGATTCCAACCCAAGCAGAGCTACTACCAGGGGGGTCGTTGATTCTGAATCGAACCGGTTTCCCCTCTATCGCCTCTAGCACCTCGATTGAAGGGGGCTTGGAGTCCTTGTGGGCAGGAGTGGGACTGGCCTTGAACGCCCTTCGGATAATACCCAGACTGACGAGGGATAGCGAGCTGATGGCCATCATGATCGAGCCGGCAATGATTAAACCGGTACTTTCGACAATTTTTTCGCCGTCCTGTATCCACATTGGAAGAGGCTCCAGGTTATCGCTTCTTAAGGCCGAAATATCGGTGTAACCTGCCATGCAACCGTAGCATGCTTGTCCTATTTTGATGAGGTTTCTTCCATGGTGATCACGTTGTTCGACGGGATAAATGGATTCGCATTCATTAAATTCGAACACTTGTCGACTTTCATCTGGAGGATTGACTTTCCCATACCCCGTCCACGGGTCAGACATCCAGCTGCCTGAGTGGGTGGCGTTAACGATGATGTTTTCACAGTGGTCATAGATGCCATTATTATCGAAGTCGCCCGGTACCCCCTCGATGAAAATGATGAACCCCTGATCCCCCATGCCGTCTGGATCACTGATCCACAAACTAGCAGAAGTTGCTTCTTCATGATGGATAACTCCGGATAAAGCAATTCCAATGGCAAGAAGTGCGATTCCTGGAATTAGGAGAACTGCGGCAAAAACAGTCGCGATCATGGTCCACCTTGGAGCGGGCTTACCGGGTGTAGCATACGATTCAGCCCACGAAGAGATGAGAGCAAACGAAGCACCCACTAACAGAAATCCACCGATGCCGAACATTATCGCGCCCGGAATAATCATTCCGAGATTCTCCTCGCCCGCTGGGCCTTGCCCCCCGATAAAAAGTGGTAAACCGATACCGAACAGGACCATTCCAGTCACGAATGCGGTGATCACCAGACGCTTGTTCGGTCGTGCACGCGCCCGTTCTGTTGCGACATGTTTCGGCTTGACTGCGAATTCTTTTCTTTCGTGTAACCTGTATCCCCCGTCTGAGAATATGCGTACGCTCCAATCGCCCTCTGATTGCTCAGGGAACGATGCGTTGTTCACATCGATTTCCCGGAGCCATTTCCATCGCTTGTTT
>Ga0209036_1000935_pt1 | contig 12623 bp, 20 predicted proteins | sample MarorgKNORR_S2LV_3_FD_188222 | JGI IMG/M metagenome (GOLD analysis project Ga0209036, IMG submission 188222) | Marine microbial communities from the Southern Atlantic Ocean, analyzing organic carbon cycling - DCM_A/KNORR_S2/LV (SPAdes) (version 2) | ecosystem: Environmental > Aquatic > Marine >... | reverse complement strand
ACATTTTCTCTTCTCTAGAATCACAATCTTTATGTTGCACTCCATCTTGCCCCTTAACTTGTCCATTGACTAATACTCTATGCACATTTGTTGCTTTGTCTTTACATATATCATTTACTATGCTACCAGTAAGATATGGAATAAACCATGATTGCAACTCTGGTGGAATTGTCCATGCATCATTTGTCATTAACATATTTCCAAAGAATCTACTCCCCTCGCCATACGTTAGTTTACTGCTGTTACTATATGATACTGGGAAGTTTTCAAAATACTCTGACACCTGACTAACTACCCACTCAGGGAAATAGTCATCAACGACTCTGTAATCCATACCTCTAAGTTTCATTGTTTAGATAATCCTGTTTCGCTTTGAGTTGTTGCTCTCTTGCTTTGTCCAGTATATCTTTTAATTCTTTTGCTGAATTAACTCTATCAATAATAGACTCCTCTAGGTTATCACTCCCTAAGATACTATTATTATATTTGTGCAATTTATCTAGCAATTCTTTTGCTTTCTTCTCTGCTTCGTCTCCTACTGACATTTGTGATATACCTCTACATATGTCTCACAATTCATACATGAAAAATTAGACACAATGTCATAATCTTCTTGCTCTAAATCGTGGTCTCCACCCCATACTAACTCACTACCACAATGCCAACAAGTAAATCGTTGTTGCTGTTGTGACTTAATACTTCTATTTCTGTATTCTCTCTCATCAATCCATCTATCTAATGAATCTAAATCGCTTCCATGTCTCATGATGTAATCTCCTGATAATCCCAATTTGAATCTGTTGGCACATCTACCCAAAACCAATAGTCTGGGTTATTAATAGCACTTAAAAACCATCTATGACTTCTTTTATGCTCAATGTGACAAATAGAATTGCTGTTTAAATATGTAGCATAGGTGTATTTTGCTTTATCACTCTTAGGTGTGACTCTACATTTTTGTCTTAACATAATCGTGTCAATAGATTATCTTGTAGTGGTCTAACTCTATCCTCACACATTTTATGGTAGGTAGGGTCAATCTCAAATCCTATAAAATCTCTCTTCTCTTCTATACTTATTTGTGCTGTTGTGCCACTACCCATAAATGGGTCAACAACTACGTCTCCCTCATTGCTCCATGTCTGTATGTGACCTCGTGCCAACTCCTCAGGCATTGTTGCAGGGTGTTTATATGAATTCTTGTTAGTCTGTCCAAATCCTCCACAATTCTTAATTCTCCATATATTATTTCTTGCTCCGAATTCCTTGATAGGATTAGTTTTATTTTCTCTAATAATTAACTCTCCGTCTTTTCCTCTACTTCTTGCTTTACCCCATGATGTTGACCCTGCCCACTTATTAGGTTTATCCATAATAATATTAACAGTTTTTGGTCTCCCCTTAGATAGTATAAAGCAATATTCAAATGCCTGACTATATCTAACAGACTTCGACCCACTAGCGAATGCTATGCCTGTCTTTTCATATATCATAGTGTCATGTAATCTTAAACCACACTCATCTTTAAAATATAATGCCTGTCTAAAACTACTACCGCTCTCGCTACCATCTATCGTAGCGTCTCCCACATTCCACATGATGACACCACCGTCTTTTAATACTCTTGTCAATGCCTGTGCAACATCTTTGAATACATTAAAATCCCACTTACTACTATCGTTGTAAGTCCTCATATCATCATAGGGTGGACTTGTAATACATAAGTCAACAGAATTTGCATTGAGTTGATTTAACCCCTCAATGCAATTCATATTATAGGTCTTATTCAATTCCATAAACTGTTGTAACCTCTGAATTATACCACAATTACTTGTAGTATGCAACCAGTATATCAGTTGGTAGAGGTAAGAAGTGTAGTTTCTTAACTGCCTTCTTGATTTTACCATATTGAGATAATATGCAACCTTCCTCATCATTGAGTAACTCAAGTGTAGAGAATGAATCCTTCCTACCTGATGATGACTTCCATACGTTTGACTCTGTTAGGTCAGTATCGATAACAACCATACCAAAACTATCAATTTTGTTGTTGTTGAAAGTATATTTGATTGACCATACTAAGTTAGTCTTTGCACCACCGAAGTGAGAAGTCTTGTTACCAGTAGCAAATGATGATTTGCTCTCTCCACCCATGAGTTTAAACTCAACTGGTGTGTCATGAAACTTATAGTCATAACCTGATACCTCTTCTCTAACACCATTGATACCTAGTTTCTCAATGCCTGCTTCAATAACATCATTGACAATATACTGGAAAAACTTAGTGAAGTCTGCTGTATTCATAGTATCTTTGTAATCTTGTAGTGTCTTACCATAGATTTCAAATGTCTCAAGATACTTGTTTGTCTCGATAATAGTCCATGTTGTTAGTTTCTCTAGGTCTCTAACAATCTTTGCCTGTGTATCTGTATTTGTTTTTGCTATTGAATTAATAGTCATGTTTCTGTGTGATTTATATTATTATAATACACGACTTTTCATGCTGTGTGTAGAGGTGTGTGACACTTTGTCAACTGTCCTATCTCTTATTCATAGGTGGTAAATACTCATTTCCTGGGTGGTCATTGGTTTTTCCACGATAATTCTTTTTATTTTGGAAGTGTGTATCTTCTATCTCTAATTCATCCCAATCACATTGACGACATATTATATTTACTTCTCTCTCTTTATTTCTATATGTCTCGTCAGGTATTTTTCTAACACATATTGTTATGTAATCATTGCATATAAAACTAATTATGCCCTCGTCACTTCTAAACCTAGCAGGCATACCAATCTCTAGAGATTTTAAAATGTTTCTAATTTCCAACGGAATTGCCTCTGATAAGAAAATAGGTATGGTCATCTAAGATTTAATTTATCCGCAATCTCTCCTATTATAACACGTTGTGCTTCAGATAATTTACCAATATGCTCGTATGTATCCTTTTGAAATAAGAATAATGCCTTCTTAATAAGGTCTTTCTCCTCTGATGAAAGAAGTTGAGATTTTAATGTAAACATGACTGACTCCGCATGAGATTCTATGAATGATTCATAGTCTTTACTATTTAACATATCACATTTTCTCCCATATTGTTTTAACTGTGTTGGGATTAAAACCTGCAATGCCATTATCCATAACAGGTGGCATATCATTCATTTCGTGGTCTGTGAATAATTTTTGTCTGGTCTCGGGTGTCATATACTTATATGCCAACACATACCTATTATATAGAAATCTAATAGTTGATGTCCTTCCTGTGTGTGGGATTCTACCATCAAAAACTACGACTCTCCCTGCTCTTGGTTGGACTGCTTTCCTACAGTCTAAATCGTCATCAAAGAATATTGTTTCTCCACCCCATTGTGGATTCCATACTGGGTTAAGATATACTAATATTGTCCTATTCTCTTCAACAAAGTAAGGGGCATCTACATGAATTCCTGGGGAATTTCCATACTTTAAAACATTAACATAAGACGAGTATAAATGCTCTCGTGGTGGTAGATTTGGTATCTTTGTTTCTAGGTAAGTTAATATATCTAAGTATAATTTATTATCACTACCTTGTATCCCAGGTGATTGAAAATAGTCAGGGTCATCTATTGGTGTAAAATTATAAAATTGATGTGTCCAATACATACCCTCTAACTCTAAGTTAGGATTCTCTTTTGTTGGCACATTATCAGTCCTCGTAAACTGATAAGGTAACATAACAACCTCTTGAAATAACTCTTCACTAATTAAATTAGTGTCATATATGTTTAGTTTGTTGTCTGTATAATAACTCATTTGTATAATAATCCCATGATATTTAAAGAGACGACATATCTGTCCTCATCTACCTTGTTGACTCCTGTTTTGTGTGTTAACCACCCAGGAAAAAACAAAACGTCATTAGTATTTACCTCTATAGTTTTCCAATCTCTTTCCATATCATAATAGTCATGCACTAAAGGTTCGCTATACTTATGCACTTCGAGTGGTGTCTTAATTAATAAGTTACCACTATTAGGCGGTGCATTTAGATAACAAGCAACTGCAACGGTGACATTCTGGTGATGATGCGGGCAAGTATAGGCATTTTTTGGGTGTTTATTTACCCATGAATCTGATAGGTATTTCTCCATAGGTTTACAATCCCATGTATCCCATATCTCATTGACTCTTGGGTACATCCACTCAAGAAATGGTTTCATTTCTTCCCATGAATGTGGTGGATACTTCTTACTGATAACTACAGTTGACACACCACCATCTTTTTCTGGTGTCTCCTCATTATACTGTGATGCTTCATCAATATACTCATCAACTTTAGATTTGAATGTATCAAATTTAAAATCAAATGTATCTTTAAAAATATATGGTGTGGGATTAATTGATTTCATACCACCTCCTGTCCTCTCCTATCAGTTGAGTATCATACATGATAGATGCCATTGGTATGCTAACAGATAGTCTCTGCCCTTTTGGTTTTGCTCTGTGATATGTCCTCGCAGGGATATACAAAACGTCTCCTGATTTCATAGTAACATCAATAGCAACATCTAATTTCTTCTCATCAATATTACCCTCATACTTAGGCACTAGATATGATGCTCTATTATTATATACTGTCCAATCTGTCTCTCCTTCTACTTGAATGATAAAGTTATGTGCATAATCTTCATGTATATTAAATGACCCATGTCCACCTATACCACAATAAACGTGCATTGCTGCATCAACTGTAAACTGTCTCTCTATCCCACCTAACAACTCTTGTTTCTTTCTACTTATAAATTGAAAGTTATTAATTATCATACCACATTCATCTTGAAATAATTTATAACAATCTTCCTTATTGATATGTGGTTGTGACCAGATACGAGGTGATACTGGCAAATTTAACTTCTCACCATTCTTTATAAATTCTAATTCATAAAACTGTGGGTTGTTGATGCACTGCTCAACATCTTTCCAACTACACCAATCATATACTTCCTCAATAATATTAGGGAAATATTGTGGTGTGTCATCAATCTCCCAATCTTTATCTAAAAATATCATAATTACTCCTAAAATTTAGATTGAGAATGATACGAAATTCATTATCAGTTGGATTAGATGATGAATGAAACTGGTGACCATCAAATGCAAACAATGTATTTGCTTTTGGTGTCTGTCTCATACATTCAGTATATTTCTGTGTCTTTGCTTTATGCCATCTGTCATCAATAGTGCCATCATTAGGGTCATCATACTCATTATAAAATACTGTATCACCTGATGAGTCATGTAGATAATATAATGCACTATAGTGGTCTTCCTCGTGATCCGTATGGGGCAAATTTGGGCATTTTTTACCATTATTTAATTGCAATGCTAATCTAACCCGAAAGAATGTGACACCACCCAACGCATCACTAATATTATCTAATAGTGCTTGGAATGTGGGTAGAAATGGCGACTCTACACCATCTTGGTCTAAAAGTAAATGAGTAAATCCTACACTACGTTTGTCTGGTTGTTGTATATCAATTTGTCCTAGTGCTTTATCAACTGCTTCTACTGGGTATGATATATCCTCAGATAAAAAGAACCAAGGAAATCCATTCATACCTGACGTCAATGTATATAATCTAGATAGATAGGTGGGTTGGATTATCCCTTCCCTTCGGATATATTTCATGATAAAAATTACTGTATGCGATAATATTAAATGAAATAGATATTCTTTCTCCGTCTCCTGTGTTGGCACTCACTCTGTGTGGTATCCACGAGGGAAATATAACCAACCTATCCTCCTCAGGGTAGATGTCATACTCGTCCATAATCAATTCATTATATCTATCAAAGTTTTCACTACAACCCCATGACTCTCTTAAGTGTTGGTCAGTTGGACTACGTTGCAATGTAAAATTACCATAACAACAATCAGGCAAACTTAAGTAATATACTCCTGAGAATATGCTACCTGGGTGTGTATGTGTGACGTTTGAGTCTCCTTTCTTGTTTATGTTAATCCATAAGTTTAACATATGTAGAGTATATTCTTTGAAACCAAACTCATCTGCACACGCATATGCTTGTTGCATAATTCTATCATGCAACTCACTTAGTGCATTATTTTTCATTACTGGTGGTATAAAATCATATGATTGCCAACCACCCATGTTAGATGCTTCTCGACCTCTAGGGTCTTCTGCCTTTACAACATTAACGAAATTAATAATCTTATCTCTATCTACACCACACTCATCTGTTATCCAGACAGGTGTAGTAAATAAATCAAGTCTCTTCATCAATCTCTTCAAATGAGAAATCTTTCTCAGTGCAACTAGGGTCAACGTGCTTTTTATACAACGCTAACGCTTCAATAGCTCCACTTAATTTGTTGAGTTGGTCTTTTTTTGTTTGCAATTCTTCTAGACTAATCTTAGTGATAGTAGATGTATAATGCATATTGTCAAGTGCTTCTTGCAACTTGTGATACTCTTCTAAAGTATCATGATGTTGTTGTAAGAAATTCATTACCAACTGGTCAAATGAAATTAGTCCTTCAATAGGAATTTCAGATGCTTTCTTTTCTGCTTCAGTTTTGATATTGGCACGTTCTGCCAAATCCACTTCAGTAACAGTTTGCTCTTTTGCCATTAATTAAACCTCTCGATGTTTTTATTTAGCTTGAGAAGATCACTCTGTGTTTTAATCCTCTCAGATAATGAAGTATTCTCTATAAAATTCTTTCTACGATTATACTCCATGACTTCATTGTTATGAAAGTCATCATCATTTGCTGATTCTATTACCACATCAACACCCTTAGTAGCAAGTATATCTCTGTGGACTGGTAACCATTGCACCAGTGGTGTGCCTGCCTTGACGATATAATCGCCAGGTTCTGTCATATGCCAGAATAATTGTAAATTAATCTCATATGAGTATTGTGGGTCAACAATACCATTAGGAACTGAGAATCTCTCCTCATCCCAATATGCTATATTTTGTTGAATAAAGACAATATCCTTGTGTGCTTGCACACGCCAAGGTAATTCCATCTTTATAGTATAGTCTAGCACATCTTTCTGCTGATTGACAAGGTTTCTCATTCCTTCTGTCTGCTCAGGTATATGTGCTGTCATATATCTATTTCCATAGAATAGACACTCACTCCTCCACTCAAAATTACCACTACCATCTAGATGAATAATAAAATCAGCAGGGGCAGGGATAATATATCCAGTGTCCATAATACCATCTAGTGCAGGGCAAGTTGCAGCATGAGACCATAAAGTATCTGGCACATCTGCTGATTCAAGATTCATCATTCTATCCCACAATGCACTAGCTTTTAATGCAGGGCATTTCTTCTCTTCTTTTGCCGACTCACGTTTAAGTGCATCTTTCCTCCACTTGCGTCTTAATTTCTTAGCAGGAAATATTGGGTGCAAATCTGGCACTCCAGTATCTAGTGAATAAAATCTAATCCACTTATTTTTCTTTTTAAAATTAAACATTGTAAATGTTATCCCTCAAGTATTCATAATGAGTTGGTTGTCTGTGACTCCAATCTTTCATTGCTTGTCTGTCTTTCTGATACTGCTCGTGTGCTTCCTTGACATCATATGGATTTGAATGTATCCCAATCTTTTCTTTATATGATGCTTTACCAAATGGAATGTAGTCTTGACCCGCACAGATATAAATGCTACCTGATTGCTCATCATGTTCTTTGATAAATGTATTTTCTACACTATTCATTAACATCCATGTGTTTGCCATAGCATCTATTTCACTGTATAGATGCTTACCCATATTAACATAATCTATGTTTTCTGTCACGTCTCTCCAATATTGATTATCTTCTCTTGATGACAATGCATAGTGTAGTGATACAAAATTAGACATTGCTTCAATCATATTATTAACCTGTCCGTTGTAACTGTCTCTATCAAATCTAGTTACAATACCTTCTCTTCTCTCTAAGTATTCTGATAGTAATAATATATTCTCATGTGTAGTCATGAGTCCAGTTGATTCTAATGGCTCTACAAATCCATATGATAAACCAATACCTACAACATTCTTGACCCATGCTTCTGTATGCTTACCATGTTTAATTTTTATAGGTTTAAACTCTGCTTCGTGGGCAATTTTGGGCGAATATCTAACTGCAAGATACTTTCTGAATTCTACCTCTGCCTCACACTGATTGATATACTTACTACTATAACAATAACCTGTGCCTACTCTATGCCATAGTGGAATATTCCATATCCACCCTGCATTCATTCCAACACAATCAGTATATGTTTCCATCTGTTTCTCTCTGTCAACATATGGAATCTGTGTTGCAAGTGCTGCATCATTATATAATTTGTGATGAAAATCCTCGAAAGGACTACCCATGTGCTGCTCAAGTAATAGTGATTTAAAACCTGTGCAATCAATAAACATATCAGCACTAATAGATGTGCCATCATCAGTAATAATAGATTGAATACTACCATCAGGTCTCTTGATTACATTACCAATATCCCCAGTTAGATGATGCACACCGTTAGGAATGCAATGATGCTCTTTTAAATACTGTCCAAATAATTCTGCGTCTAAATGATATGCTCTATCTAATCTCTCATTCCATATCGATCCTGGTATCTCACTCTCAACCATACGACACTCTTCTGCCAACCATGTAGACCTGTTGGCAAATCGGGCAAATTCTTCTGGTGGATATAACTCTTTACCATACTTTGCTCTCAACTCATAGAAACGTACAGGATTATCACAATACCAATCTATAGTATCAAACTTACCAAATGGATATTGAAATCTCTCTCCCTTCCCCTCTCTAAAATTCTTAAATGCAATGGATGTTTTATAAGTTGCATTGCAGTGTGGCATCCATGAATCATCCTTCAATCCCATACGAATGAGAAACCTATTAAAATGTCCCAGTGTTGACTCTCCAACACCAATAGGTTTAGTCTTCTCACTTTCAATCAGACATATTTCTTTGTCTGGATGCTCTTTTGATAGTATAGCTGCTGACATCCAACCACTGCTACCGCCACCAATTATACAAATAGATTCAACTTTCATAAAAAAAGAGGAGTGTCATGCTCCTCTTATATAGGTCACTTGCAAATATATTATACTATGGTGGTGACCAGTTGTCAACCCAAGCATCCCAAGCTTTGCGTCCTTCTAGTTGCACTTTCTTCTCATCTGCTGTAAATGTTCCTAGAGTTGACGGTGCTGTAGTTGTTGCCTTAACATTTGCAATGTGGTCTTTCCAACGTGTGCCACCATCTACTGAGTCTTTATACTGCATATCTAACTGGTCTCCAATAGAACCATATGCTAATTCCCGAGTTACCTGAGCATCTTCTTTAGGGTCTTCTACATCATTATGATGTATGACTGTCCCATTGACCATATAATGCTCAAAGGTAGTATCGTCTGGCACTTCGCACCATTTAGATGTTGCGTCAGCACCTTCATAGATTTCAAATTTGTCCGCTTCATCAACGATATCTGATAAACTTCCAGAATCGCCATCCACGATTGCCCATTTTGCCATGAGATTAATTCCTTCCTATAATTCTATTTAGCCACCATAGTATTCATAAACTACGACCACACCTTCACGACCTCGAGCACCACGGTTGCCCTCACGAGCACCATTACCGCCTGCACCCCAAGCTGCGTGAGATTGATGTCTATGACTATAGTTTCTTTGTGCGTGTCCAGATGGTTGTGTGCCTCCCATATATGACATGCCTGCTGAGTGGTTACCATATGACCAATAAGAGCCATGACCATTACCACCGCCACCATATACATTTAGGGTACCACCACTACCATTACCACCAACACCTCCTGCGTGTTGCTGACGACAGTTAGCACCTTGACCACCACCGCCAGAGCAATAACCACCAAATGATGAAGTATTACCTCCACCACCACATCCAGAATAATTTGTGCCACCACCAGGGTTTCCAACAGTAACTGATACAGATGATGTATTAGTCACGTCAATTACTCTTTCAGAAGTACCGCCCGCTCCACCAGATTCAGTGTATCCAGAACCTCCACCACCCGCACCTGTTACAGTAACTTGGATAGTTTCTACACCACTAGGTCTACTCCATGTGCCATTAGATGTCCACACTTGCATTGACCTTAAGCCTGCTACAGCAGTTAATCCTTGCCATGACATTGATGTGCCATTAGTGGTCAAAAATCTACCTGACTGTCCAGACAAACTAGGGACTATGTAATTAGAGCTACCAGATATGTTTCCATTGATATTGATGTCATTGACTTTCAATGTACCTAGGGCAGTAACTGTGCCACTAGAGAATGAAAATCCACCAATACCCGCTAGGTCTCTTACTTCAGTAACTTTTAAAACAGACATTAGATAATTCCCTTACGTTTTATTTATCCGTAGTATTCCTTTACTACAACCACACCTTCTCGACCTCGTGCACCACGGTTACCTTCCCTAGCACCGTTTCCTCCTGCTCCCCATGCACAATGTGACTGATGTCTGTGTGCATAGTTACGTTGGTTGTGTGATGAGGGTTGTGTGCCACCGTAGTAACTACCCCCTGCAGTATGGTTTCCATAGCAGTGATAACTACCATGACCATTTCCTCCACCACCATATACGTTTAGCGTTCCTCCAGACCCATTGCCTCCAATACCGCCTGCATGCTGTTGCCTACAGTTAGCACCATATCCACCTGAGGCACTACAGTAACCACCAAAGGAGCTAGTACTGCCATTACCACCGCAACCAGAGTAATTTGAACCCCCACCTGGGTTACCAACGGTAACACTAACGGATGATGTGTTTGTGACGTCAACTGTTCTCTCTGCTGTACCGCCTGCTCCACCTGATTCTGCGAATCCACTTCCTCCACCTCCTGCTCCTGTTACAGTAACTAGAATTGTCTTGACTCCTGAGGGTCTTGACCATGTGCCATTAGATGTCCACACTTGCATAGAGCGAATACCTGTGGAAGTTGACACCTCTTGCCAAGATAATCCTGAGCCATTTGAGCTCAAGAATTTACCAGAGTTACCTGTCTGTGGTGGTATTACATAGTTAGACTGCCCTTGTATCTGTCCGTTGATATTAATGTTACCAACAGTCAATGTACCTATAGCAGATATACCTCCACCAGATAGTGAGAAACCTCTGGCATCTGTTAAATCTCTTATTGAAGCAACTTTGAGCTGTGACATATCAGTATTTATCCGTAGAATTCATGTACAACAACGACGCCTTCACGTCCTCTCGCACCTCTATTTCCTTCTCTTGTGCCATTACCACCACTACCCCATGCAGCATGAGTCTGATGATTATGTCCGTAGTTTCTTTGTACGTGTGATGCTGCTTGTCCACCACCATAGAAAGATTGTCCACAACTGTGGTTACCATACGAGTGATAAGAACCGTGTCCGTTACCTCCACCACCGTATATATTCAGTGTACCACCGCTACCATTACCACCGATACCTCCTGCGTGCTGTTGCCTACAGTTAGCACCATATCCACCTGATGCAGAGCAATAACCTCCGAATGATGATGTGTTTCCACCTCCACCACAACCAGAGTAGTTAGTACCTCCACCTGGGTTTCCTACTGTGACTGAGACTGATGATACGTTAGTAACATCAACCTGTCTCTGAGAAGTACCTCCTGCACCTCCTGACTCACAGAATCCACTACCACCTCCGCCTGCACCTGTAACTCTAACCATGATAGTTTTTACACCACTTGGTCTATTCCATGTGCCATTGGAAGTCCACACTTGCATAGAGCGAATACCAGACTGCAAGTTAACAGCACCCCATGACATTGATGAGCCATTATTGGTAACGAAATTACCTGACTGTCCAGATGGGTTGGGAAGAATATAACTTGAAGACCCAGAAATGCTGCCATCAATAACAATGTCAGTAACAGTTAAAGTCCCGTTCGCAGTAACACCACTACTGGTAAAGGTAAATCCACCAATTCCTCCTAAGTCTTTGATAGCTCCCAGTTTTAACTGTGCCATTGTTTACTATGCTCCTGTCTTATTTATGTAGTGAGGTTTACAACATGTGTAGAATGCTCCACTTTTATTTAGTGAATTGTTATGAATATCAGTCCATAACCACTCCAACATTTTATCAAGTGGTGGTCTGTCTACTTGAGGATTCATATCCCACTCCCTCTGCACTTCCTCCATCATATATTCTAATTTAGCAGTAGGAATTGCTTTTGCATCATTATTAGGGAAGATGATTGTTTCCCCATCTTCAATAATGAAAGTAACGTCAGGTCTTAACCTTCTAATTGCTTCCGCTTTTACATCATCAGCACCCATAATTAACCTCTAATCTCGTATGCTGCTAAACTACAGATTGACCTCATGTCATTACTATCTCTATCATTAATATAGAGGTTTCTGTTACCACCACTCCATGAGGATGATACCCCAACAGAGTATGTGCAGGGGTTAGTGGTGTTTGGCATATCCATATATTGAATCATTGTATTCATCATATGTCCGTCAGTATCGTCTCCGATATAAGTTGTAGCAATACTACCACTACCAACGTTACTATTACCACTTAA
>Ga0209036_1000932_pt1 | contig 12637 bp, 9 predicted proteins | sample MarorgKNORR_S2LV_3_FD_188222 | JGI IMG/M metagenome (GOLD analysis project Ga0209036, IMG submission 188222) | Marine microbial communities from the Southern Atlantic Ocean, analyzing organic carbon cycling - DCM_A/KNORR_S2/LV (SPAdes) (version 2) | ecosystem: Environmental > Aquatic > Marine >... | reverse complement strand
CTAATGCTGATAAATCGATGTCACCAATGGAGATATGGTCAAATGAATCTCAAGAAAGATATGTTCTTGCTATTCACAAAGACAATAAAGAAAATTTTGAAAAAATTTGTAAAAGAGAAAGATGTGAATATGCAATTGTTGGAATAACAACGACTGAAAAGTCAGTCAAACTTTATGATGAAGCTAATAATAACTATCCTGTAGATGTTCCTCTATCTATGCTTTTTGGAGATTTACCAATTACAGAGATGGAAGTCAGCAGTACTCCTTATGAAGAAGTTAATGAAGATGATTCTGAAAGCTATGATCTAAATGATTCACTCGTAAAAGTCCTGCAACATCCTTCAGTAGCATCTAAATCTTTTCTTATTACAATTGGAGATAGAAGTGTTGGAGGTATGGTAGCAAGAGATCAATTTGTAGGCCCGTATCAAGTTCCAGTATCAGACTATTCGTTAAGCCTTAGATCATTTACTTCAAATTCTGGTGAGGTTATTGCGATTGGAGAAAAACCTACATTAGCATTAACTAATCCAGCTGCTTCAATGCGAATGGCTTTGGCGGAAGCTATTACAAATATGGCTGGTGTCGCTATAAAAGGACTCAACAGCGTTCAAGTATCAGCTAATTGGATGGCAGCATCAGGAAGTAATAAAGAGGATTTGGCTTTAAGAAACGGCGTAGAAGCTTTATCTAAAATTAGTGTTGATTTGAATATATCAATACCTGTTGGCAAAGATTCACTGTCAATGAAAACAAAATGGTCTGAAGACAGTAATGAATTTGAAGTTACGAGTCCTTTATCTGGTGTTGTTACTGCAATGGCTCCTGTAAATGATGTATCAATTAATGCCACACCTGAATTGAACATAGAAGAAGACACTTCAATGCTCTTAATAAAATTGAACAATAAGAATAGATTAGCTGGCTCAATATTCTCAGAAGTTACTAAATCAAAATATAACAATACTCCGGATATAGATAGTGTTGATGATTTTAGGAACATGTTTTTGTTAATTCAAGAAATGATAACAAGCAAAGATATATTAGCCATTCATGATATTTCAGATGGTGGACTAATTACCACATTGCTTGAAATGTGTTTTACTAAAAAAATTGGAATGAATTTAAATTTATCTGGTATAGATAGAGTAATAGAGAATTTATTTTCTGAAGAGTCTGGATTTGTTGTTCAAGTCAAACAAAAAGATGTGGCTAAAATTATTACTACCTTCATCGAGAAAGGATTGGCTGCTAGTGAAATTGGATACTTAACAAATGATATCTTTTCAATCAACAAAGATGATAAAGAACTATTTAGTAAATCAATTATTGAACTTGAAAAAATATGGCGAGAAACATCTCATGCTATTCAAAGTCTCAGAGATAACAAAGAAATTGCCGATTCAGAATTAAGCTTGCTAGATGATAATTCTTTTTTAGGTCTTAGTTCAAATGTAAATTTTGACGAATCTCAAATAAAGCATTTATCAATTAAATCAACCAGTCCAAAAGTCGCAATTTTGAGAGAGCAAGGAGTTAATGGTCAAAATGAAATGGCAGCAGCTTTTAGTTTAGCTGGATTTGATGCGGTTGATCTTCATATGCAAGACTTGCTTGATGGAACAGCTTACTTAAAAGACTTTCAAGGAATGGCAGTATGTGGAGGTTTTTCTTATGGTGATGTTTTAGGTGCTGGAGGTGGCTGGTCAAAAACTATTTTGTATAACAATAATGTTAAAGATCAGTTTGAAAGTTTTTTCAATAATAAATCTACATTTACATTAGGTGTATGTAACGGATGCCAAATGCTTTCTAATCTCAAAGATATTATTCCAGACGCAGCTAACTGGCCAAATTTTGAAAGAAATTTTTCTGATCAATTTGAAGCTAGATTAGTTCAAGTTAAGATTAAAGAAACAGATTCTGTTTTGTTGAAAGGTATGAATGGTTGGTCAATACCAGTGGCTTCTGCTCATGGAGAAGGTAGAGCTCATTTTAGCGGCAACAGTCTAGAACAATTAAAGAATCAAAATCAAATCGCAATGAATTTTGTTGATTCTGACCTAAAAAATACTGTTAAGTATCCTCTCAATCCAAATGGATCAGAAGAAGGCATTACTGGCGTGATTGCTGCAGATGGAAGAATCACTATTATGATGCCTCACCCTGAAAGAGTATTTAGAAAACTACAAATGAGCTGGCACCCAAAGGATTGGAAAGAATTTTCTCCGTGGATGCAAATATTTGTGAATGCAAAGAAATTTAGTGAAGAAAGCTAATCACCAAAGTTTTATATCTTCTTCCCTGAATATAAATTTATCTTGTTCAAGATCTTCCATATAGTACTTAAGAGTTTTTTCAACAGTTGGAAATGCTATTTCGTCCCATAGAATATCCTCTGGAGAGAATAATTCCACTTCTGAGCTCTCTACAGTTGGCCCGAAATCATCATCTAAAAGATTTGCTAAATAAAACATGTGAATCTGATTAATATGAGGAAGGCTAAACATCGTATAGGGCATTATTGCCTCAGCTTTAGAGCATGTTTCCTCAAAAGTTTCTCTAAGGGCTCCTTCTTCAAGTGTTTCAGCATTTTCCATAAATCCAGCTGGAAGTGTCCAAAGACCTTTACGCGGATTAATGTTTCTTTTAGCCATAAGAATTTTGTCATGTCTTATGCATAACGCACCAACAACCATATTAGGATTTGTATAAAAGATTGTATGGCAGTCAGCACAGCAATATCTTTTTAAGCTGTCATGCTCTGGAATCTTAAATTCCATATTTGAACTTCCACAATTTGAACAATATTTCAATTTTCTTCCTTATTTACAGAATATAGATGCTTATGAAGTTAAAATTATCTATATGTTAGACAGCATAAAGCAAAAGCTAAAACAAATAAATCTTATAGAGGCTACACAGTATAAAAAAGCTGGTGTTTTAATCCTTCTTTTAAAAGAAGATAAAGATGATGAGTATAAAATTGTATTCACAAAAAGATCAACGGAGTTAAAGACTCATTCTGGTGAGGTTAGTTTTCCTGGAGGTAAATGGGAAGAAGCAGACAATAGTCTTTATGAAACTGCTTTGAGAGAATCAAATGAGGAAATCAATCTTAATATTGAAAATGTAACAAAATTAGGTAATTTAAATTTTCTACTATCAAGACATAAGATTGAGGTAAATCCTTATGTTGGATATTTAAACAAATTTCAAGAATTTGAAGGAAATTTTGAAATTGACGAAATATTTACGGTCCCTATAAGTTTCTTATCTGATTCTAAAAATGTCACCTATAAAGAATTTAATAGAAAGGATTTAAAAGTATATATACCAAGTTGGGTTTATAATGGAAATCGTATTTGGGGATTAACAGCAATGATAACTGCAGACTTTTTAAATATTTGTTTCAATGCGTCAATAAATACTGATTTAGATTTAATAAGAAATTATGATGAATATTGATTTAGGTGAAAAAAAACTAACAACTGATGGTGATAATTTTTGGATTGCACCTAATGCTACAGTAATTGGTAATGTGCATTTAGGGAAAGACGCCAGTATTTGGTTTAATGCGGTTTTAAGAGGTGATAACGAGCCTATATATGTAGGTGAAGGGTCTAATGTTCAAGATGGCACAGTAATTCACACTGATCCAGGATTTGTATGCTCAATTGGTAAAAACGTAACCATTGGTCATATGGCAATGCTGCATGGGTGCGAAATTGGTGATGGTAGTTTGGTTGGTATAGGTTCTGTTGTCTTAAATGGTGCAAAAATTGGAAAAAATTGCGTCATTGGAGCCAAAGCATTAGTTACAGAGGGAATGGAAATTCCTGATGGATCAATGGTCTTAGGAATACCAGGAAAGATTAAGAAAACATTAAATGAAGAAGAGCAGAGTATTGTTTCTATTGGCGCTGAGCATTACATCAATAATTACAAGAAATATAAAAAATTAATGAACTTAAATGAAAACTAGTGAAATAAGACAATCATTTTTAGATTTTTTTCATTCTAAGAATCATAAAGTTATATCTTCAAGTTCATTGGTTCCAACTAATGATGAAACTCTATTATTTACTAATGCTGGAATGGTTCAGTTCAAGGATGTTTTTTTAGGGACAGAGAAAAAAAATTATCAAAGAGCAACAACTTCTCAAAGATGCATTAGAGCTGGAGGAAAACATAACGATCTCGAAAATGTTGGATATACATTAAGGCATCACACTTTTTTTGAAATGTTGGGTAACTTTAGCTTTGGTGATTACTTCAAAGAGGATGCCATAAAGTTTGCATGGGAATTTTTAACAGAAGTTCTAAAGCTTGATAAAGATAAGTTATGGATAACTGTTTACAAAGATGATGATGAAGCTGAAGAAATTTGGAAAGAAATTATTGGGATCGATCCTAAAAGAATAGCCAGATTAGGCGATGAAGATAATTTTTGGTCAATGGGAGATACAGGTCCCTGTGGCCCATGTTCAGAAATATTTTATGATCACGGTGATCATATTGATGGAACTCCACCTGGTGCTGAGGGTGATGAAGGTGATAGATATATAGAAATATGGAACCTAGTATTCATGCAATACAATAGGGATGACGATGGAAAAATGGAACCTCTTCCAAAACCATCAGTTGATACAGGAATGGGATTAGAAAGAATTGCTGCAGTTATGCAGGGCGTGAATTCAAATTATGAAACAGATATCTTCAAAGATTTAATTACAGCTTCAGAAAATTTATTAGGAAATAAAAAAAGTACTTCTCATAAAGTTATTGCAGATCATATTAGGTCTACAGTTTCTTTAATATCTGATGGAGTGATTCCTGAAAATGAGGGTAGAGGTTATGTTCTCAGAAGAATAATGAGAAGGGGCATAAGACATGGTTATAAAATTGGTGCTAAAAAACCTTTCATGTTCAGTTTAGTCAAAGACATGGTTCGAGTTATGAGTTCTGCCTTCCCGGATTTAAAAGACAAAGAAAGTGACATTGCTGAATTAGTAAAAACTGAAGAAATTAAATTTTTTGAAACCTTAGAGAAAGGAATAGAAATTCTTGAACAAGAAATTTCAAATATGTCTGAAAACATTATCTCAGGAGATGTTGTATTTAAACTCCATGATACTTTTGGATTTCCTTTTGACTTAACAGCTGATATTGCCAGAGAAAGAGAATTATTAATTGATGAAAAAAGATTCGATGAATGTATGAATCAACAAAAAGAAACATCAAAGGCTTCAAGTAATTTTGTATCTAAGCTTCCAGCTGCTGCAGGTGTAAATGAAACAAAATTTCTTGGTTACGACAATTTAGAATCAGAATCTAAAGTTTTAGTAATATGGAAAGATCAAGAAAGGGTAGAAGAAGCAGACAATAAAGAAGAAATATTTATAGCATGTGATCAAACTCCCTTCTACGCTGAAGCAGGAGGCCAAGTAGGTGATAAAGGAATATTTGCATCTAATTCAGCTACTGGTAATATTTTAGATTGTAAGAAACAAGGTAAGGTATATCTTCATAAAGCAATAATTGAAAAAGGAAATATCAAGACTGGTGATGTAATAAAAATGAGCGTAGAAAAAGATAAAAGATCTGCAATAGCAATTCATCATTCATCAACTCATCTTGTTCATGCTGCCCTAAGAGAAGTATTAGGTGATCATGTTCAACAAAAGGGATCTCTTGTTGATGAAAATAAATTAAGATTCGATTTTTCTCATACCAAGCCATTGTCAAAGGATGAAATCTCTAAGATTGAAGATATTGTAAATAAGGAAACGCTTAGTAACTTAGAGGTTCAAACTGAACTCATGAAGATTGATGATGCACTTAAATCTGGTGCTATGGCCTTGTTTGGTGAAAAATATGATGATGAGGTTAGAGTGCTAACAATGGGGAATAACTCATATTCAGTTGAATTATGCGGGGGTACACACGTAAGTAGAACGGGTGATATTGGTCATTTTATTATTACCAATCAATCTAATGTAGCTTCTGGAATTAGAAGGATTGAAGCTTTAGCAGGCTTCCAGTCTATTGAATACATTAATAATATTAGAGAAACGAATTCATCACTTCAATCTTTGCTAAATGTATCTTCAGAAGATATGCATGAAAAGATTCTTTCTTTAATTGAAGAGAATAAAACTTTAAAAAAGAAATCTTCAAATAAAAATTCAACTAAGTCTGTCTTGTTGTCAGAGACCTATGATATAGAAGATTGGAAATTGATCGTAGAACAAGTAGAAATAAGTGATACTAAGGATCTTAGAAACTTAGTTGATGAACAAAAAAAAATAAATAATAAGGCATGTATTTTCATCTTAAATCATCAAAAGAATAAGGTTGCTTTTGTATGTGGAGTAACGAGTAATTTGGTAGAAACTATATCTGCAAAAGATGTGATTTCCCAATTATCTATAGCTATTGATGGTAAAGGCGGTGGCAGATCTGATTTTGCTCAAGGAGCCGGAGAAACAGATAATATTGCTGATTTCGTGACATCTGTTGTAAATACAGTAAAATCGCTCGCTAAATAAAAATATACTATGTCAAATATTATTGTTCAAAAATTTGGAGGCACTTCTGTTGGTTCTGTTGAAAGAATTGATGCTGTTGCTGATATTATTAAAAATGCATCGCTTTCAGAGAAAATAGTAGTCGTTGTTTCAGCAATGTCAGGTGAGACTAACAAACTTGTAAGTTTGGCAAAGCATTTTGGTGATAATCCAGACAAAAGAGAATTCGATGCGCTTGTTTCAACAGGTGAAACAATAAGCTCTGCACTTTTAACCATGGCGCTTCACTCTAAAGGTGTAAAGGCACGATCATTTTCAGCTACACAGATATCAATGAAGACAACAAGTACATACTCAAAAGCAAAAATACTTGATGTAGATTCAAATAAAATTATGTCAGTAATTGAAAACGATACTATTCCAATTATTACCGGTTTTCAGGGAGTAACTGAAACAGGAGATATAACCACACTTGGAAGAGGTGGTTCTGATACAACTGCTGTTGCAATTGCTGCACAAATTAAGGCTAAAAGATGCGACATATATACGGATGTAGATGGAATCTACACAACAGACCCAAAAATAGTTTCAAATGCAAAAAAATTAGATTCAATTACAATGGAGGAAATGCTTGAACTTGCCGGGCAAGGAGCAAAAGTTATACAAACTCGTGCAGTCGAATTTGCTAACAAATATAAGGTTCCTGTTCGAGTATTATCAAGCTTCAATGAGGGAAGTGGTACATTAATTTCTTTAGAGGATAAAGGTATGGAAAATGCGTTAGTTTCAGGAATAGCATTTCAGAAAGATCAAGTAAAAGTAACATTGCATGGTGTTGAAGATACACCTGGAACAGCCTTTAAAATTTTAGGACCAATAAGTGATGCTGAGATTGAAGTAGATGTTATTGTTCAAAATGTAAGTGTTGACGGTAAAACAGATTTTACTTTTACAGTTTCTACTGAAGACCAAGAAGCTATTAAAGGAATTATTGAAGATATAAGACAGAAAATTGAGTTCAAAGATTTAATTATTGATTCAGAAATAGCAAAAGTTTCGTTGGTTGGAGTTGGGATGAGATCACAATCTGGTGTTGCGAGTAAAACCTTTAAGGCATTATCTGAGAATGATGTTAATATTCAAATAATTAGTACATCTGAAATTAAAATAACTATGGTTATTAAAGAGGACGAAGTAGATAAAGCTGTTCAAGTGCTTCACAAGGAGTTTGAGTTAGATAAATAATATGTATGATCTGATTCTAAAAAATTGCAAAATCGTCAACGAAAATATCATATTTGAATCTGACATAGCTATAAAAAACGACAGAATTGAGTTAATTTCGAGCGATATTACATCTGAATCAAAGCAGACTATTGATATTGAAGGTAGATATGTAATTCCTGGTCTAATTGATGATCAAGTCCACTTTCGTGAACCTGGACTTACCCATAAAGGAGACATAGCATCTGAATCAAGAGCAGGACTTGCAGGAGGTGTTACAAGTTATTTTGAAATGCCAAATGTTAACCCAACCACAACAACAAATGAAAATCTCACTAAAAAATTTGAATTAGCTAGCACAAGATCTCTTTCAAATTATTCTTTTCATCTTGGTGGTAGCAATACTAATATTGAAGAAATTAAAAACGTTGATATTAATCAAGCTGCAGCATTAAAAGTTTTTATGGGAGCATCAACAGGTGAAATGTTGGTAGATAGTCTAGATGCTCTGGATGACATATTTAATTATTCACCTCTTATTGTTGTAACCCACTGTGAAGATCCTCAAAGAGTTAAAGACAGAGAGCAATTATTTTTAGAAAAATATGGTAATGATCTATGTGCAGAACACCATCATCTAATAAGAGATGTTGAAAGTTGCTACTTATCAAGTTCCTTAGCTGTTGATCTAGCAAAAAAATATGATTCAGATCTCCATGTATTTCATTTAACCACAGAAAAAGAGTTAGATCTTTTTGTAGCTGGAGATGTAGACGGAAAAAAAATTACTTCTGAAGTCTGTGTTCACCATATGCATTTTAATGAATCTTATTATTCTGAGCTAGGTAATCAAATTAAATGTAATCCATCGATAAAAGAAGAATCAGATAGATTGGCTCTAATAAAAGCACTTCATGATAAAAAGATAGACATTATTGCTACTGACCATGCGCCTCATACTTGGGATGAAAAGATGCAGGCCTACCCCGATGCACCAGCAGGACTCCCTTTAGTTCAACACGGTCTTCAAATTCTTATGGACTTTTATAATCAAGATATTTTAAGTCTCGAAACTATTGTTGAAAAAACAAGCCACAATGTTGCAAAAAGATTTCAAATAAAAGAAAGAGGTTATATCAGAGAGGGCTATTATGCAGATCTAGCAATCTTAGATGTTAATAAACCTTATCAAGTTTCAAATGAAAATATTTTATATAAATGTGGATGGTCACCATTTGCTGGAAAAACATTTAACTCATCAATATATATGACCATTATCAACGGTTATGTTGCGTTTGAAGGTGGTCGAGTAAAAGAAGAGCTTCCTTTTGGTAAGCAAATAGAATTCGATAGATAATTAGTTATCTTTATATAATCAAAGAGTTATAATCCATTTTTTTATTATAATTAGGAGAGTTGGCTGAGTGGTCGAAAGCGCCTCCCTGCTAAGGAGGTAACTGGGTAACTGGTTCGAGGGTTCGAATCCCTCACTCTCCGCCAGATTTAAGTTTTAATATTATGAAAAATGATAAGTTAACAAATTTTTTAAAAGGGTTCTCATTAGAAGTTACTCCAAGAGCGGCTGCTAAAATTGAAAATTTTTCAGAACTTATTCCAAAAGGAACACTGATTTATATTGCTCATATTGAAGGCACACCGATAGAAGAGATGGTTGAGACTGCTAAAAAAATAAATGATCAAGGATATTCGCCCATGCCTCATTTTCCTGCTCGTATTATTAAAAATGAACAAGTATTACAAGATTGGATCTCTCAATATAAAAATGAAGCAAATGTTGAAAATGCACTTTTAATAGCAGGAGGCTCTAATAAACCTTATGGTGATTTTGATTCTTCAGTCCAGTTAATTGAATCCGAATTGTTTGATGTGGCTGGCTTTAAAAATTTACATATTGCAGGTCATCCAGAAGGAAATAAAGATATTGATAACGATGGAACAACGAGAAACATTGATAAAGCTTTATCTTGGAAAAATGAATTTAGTAAAAGAACTGATGCAACTATGGCTATAACAACTCAGTTTTGTTTTGATTCAGAAACAGTAATAAATTGGGCTAATGATATTAAAAATAATGGAATAGACTTACCTATTCATATTGGTATTGCTGGACCAGCTAAACTTCAAACATTATTAAAATATTCTCTTGAATGTGGAGTTGGGGCTTCTATTAAAATTTTACAAAAAAGAGCAATGGATCTAACGAAACTTTTACTTCCTTATAAGCCGACACAAATATTAAGTGAACTAGCAGAATATAAGTTCGATAATCCTGATTTTAATGTTGAAAAAGTTCATTTCTTTCCCTTGGGTGGTATAAAGCAAGTTAGTAAATTTGTAGAAGAAAGTTAATTAAACATTCTTAATTAATTTATATATACATCCTTTACATAATTGTCACATCCTAATAATAAACTTAATGTATTATTTATATTCATATTTAATTAAATAGAGGAGAGAAAATATGGAAATGGAAATGTGGAATGTTTGGGCAACAAACAGAATTCCAGGAGCAATTGGTGGTCTTACTACGATAATTGCTATTTGGGTTGCAGCTAGATTTGCAAGTGTTGCTTCTGAACAATCAGAGGAAAATAAAACTTTACTTGGTAAAGTGTTACTTACTTTATTTGGAGGATCTGTAATTCTTTGGGGAATTCAAATAAATCTTATGGCACAAGCTAATTGGTCTGTAACAGCTAATGCATTTAAATCAATGAGTGAAGCAGGAATGGAAGTTAGTGACGGAGCTATGAAATTTGCTGAGAGATGGGGTGGAGAACCAAGTTTACTTAATCAACCCTTAACAATAGTTTTCTTTTTATCGGCTTTTGCAATTATTCTTTATCCAATTTGGTTTAAGAAGTAACCATCATTAATGCGGAGGGGAGACCCTCCGTTTTCTAAAATAACTCTGTAAGCATACATCTTGCTGAGCCTCCACCATATTTTTCTATGGTTGGTATGTCAGAATGAATAATATCTTTATAGCTTTCAAGAAGTTTATCTATCTGACTTTGATTTAAAGCCTTGTATGCAGTTGAAGATAATATTAAAAAAAGCTCATTGTCGTTATTTTTTGCTTCTATAGCATTACCACAAAAGTTTTCAATTTGTTCTGCACTGAGCTCAACAACATCATGAAATTGAGCAACCTTTTTCTTAACGTAATCTCTGTGCTCTTCTTTAATAACATCAAAACAAATGCCAATAATATCAGTACCAACATACATTAAGACATCTGTATGATAAATAGGAGAACCGGTATGACTCTCTGTCTCAAATAATACAAGTTCAAAATCATTATTTCGGCACCATATTATTAGTTGAACAGCATTAGTTCTTGGCGAAATTCCAGCGTATACAATTCTATTAACTCTATCAAAAACCATACTGCTTGTTGATTCTAAAAAAATTTCTTTTTCTTCAAGGTAGGACATATCATCTGTTAATTCATATGTTTCAGTTAGATGCTCAATCATAGATAGTTTTTTTTCTTTTCTTCGGTTTGGAGCCAACATACTAAATATTTGCATAGTTTTATTTTGAAATGTTATGAACCAATTTGGAAAAATATGATCAGGACAATCTTTTGAACCTTTTAGGCTTGTTACTTTTATTCCTTTCTCTTCAATTTTATTTTTAAGATTGTGAAATTCAGTTAGTGCCTTTCCAGCAACATCTTCCGGAGTCTCATCAGTAACTTCTTTTTGGTAGTGATTTGTATATGAAGTTTGTTCATTCGAATAGAAAGATTCAGGCTCAATCATAAATAGGTGTGATGTTGATTGGTTACGCATATCTTTCCTTGCTGATAATATTTATGTGGTTAAAATACACTCATGTCATTAAGTTTACAAGACGAATATATCAAAAAAGAATCTCTTTATGGTGCACAAAATTATTCACCTCTTTCAGTTGTTTTGGAGCGAGGGGAAGGAGTATACCTCTGGGACGTAGATGGTAATAAATATCTAGATATGGTCTCAGCATACTCAGCTGTAAGTCATGGTCATTCTCATCCTGAATTAATAAAAACTATTCAAGATCAAGCACAAAAATTAGCAATAACTTCAAGAGCTTTTTACACCGAACCTTTTGCAAATTTTCTAGAGTCACTTACCAAGGTTTCAGGATTTGAATCTGTTTTGACAATGAATACAGGAGCAGAAGCTGTTGAAACTGCAATAAAAGCTGCTAGAAGATGGGGATATTTTACAAAAGGAATTCCAGAGAACAAAGCTGAAATAATTGTTGCTGATGGTAATTTTCATGGAAGAACAACAACGATTGTTAGTTTTTCTTCGGATTCTTCATATAAAGATGGCTTTGGTCCTTTCACGCCAGGATTTGAGAGCGCAAAGTATTGTGGATCGTGCGATTGTGGATTTATAAATAACTGTATATCAATAGAGTCTTTTGAAAGAAAAATTAATAAAAATACATGTGCTATTTTAGTGGAACCAATTCAAGGCGAGGCGGGTATAAGAGTGCCTAAAGATGGATGGCTTAAAGAATTAAGAAAACTATGTACAGAAAAAAATATTCTGTTAATTTTAGATGAAATTCAATCGGGGTTAGGTAGAACAGGGAAATTATTTGCATATCAGCATGAAAATATCATCCCAGATGGTTTGATATTAGGTAAAGCACTCGGTGGGGCAATGATGCCAATATCAGCATTTTTGAGTTCTAAAGAAATTATGAACCACTTTAATGCTGGCTCACATGGCTCAACATTCGGTGGAAATCCACTTGCTTCTAAAGTAGCAACTAAAGCATTAGAGCTCTTGTACGCAGATAACTTAATTGAAAATAGCGATAAGTTAGGGCGTTACTTTAAATCACAACTCCAATCTATT
>Ga0209036_1000930_pt1 | contig 12658 bp, 12 predicted proteins | sample MarorgKNORR_S2LV_3_FD_188222 | JGI IMG/M metagenome (GOLD analysis project Ga0209036, IMG submission 188222) | Marine microbial communities from the Southern Atlantic Ocean, analyzing organic carbon cycling - DCM_A/KNORR_S2/LV (SPAdes) (version 2) | ecosystem: Environmental > Aquatic > Marine >... | reverse complement strand
GTAGATATGAATTCAGATAGAATTGGTTTAACAAAAAAAGTTACAGTAGGAATATGTGGAGATGCAAAATTAGTTGCTCAACAAATTCTAGATCAACTTACTCCAACAGCGGGAGATACTGATAGACAAAAAAGGAAAGACATTATTCATCAAACTAAGTCTGCTTGGTTACAAAAATTATCGAGTCTTGATCATGAAGATGATGACAAGGGTACAGTTTGGAACAAAGAAGCAAGAGAAAGAGACTCAGACAGAATGTCTCCAAGACAAGCATGGAGAGCAATTCAAGCTGGTATGCCAGATGATGTTATTATTTCAAGCGACATTGGAAATAATTGTGCAATAGGTAATGCTTACCCAACTTTTGAAAAGCCAAGAAAATATTTAGCCCCAGGTTTATTTGGTCCATGTGGTTATGGCTTTCCATCTATTTTGGGTGCAAAAATTGGATGTCCTGATACCCCAGTTATTGGTTTTGCAGGAGATGGTGCTTTTGGAATAAGCATGAACGAAATGAGTTCTTGTGCAAGAGAAGAATGGCCTGCAATTTCAATGGTTATATTTAGAAATTATCAGTGGGGTGCTGAAAAAAGAAATACTACTTTATGGTATGAAAATAATTTTATTGGAACAGAGCTTGATCCTGAATTAAGTTATGCAAAAGTGGCTGACGCTTGTGGTTTAAAAGGAGTTACAGTTAAAACTATGGAAGAAACAACAGCAGCTATAAAACAATCTTGTGAAGATCAAAAAAAAGGAATTACCACATTTATTGAAGTAATTTTAAATCAAGAGCTTGGTGAGCCATTTAGAAGAGATGCAATGAAGAAACCAGTTAAGGTAGCAGGCATTAAAAAAGAGGATATGAAAAAACAACCCTCTTTAATATCTTAAAATCTATTGATTAATAACTGGTATATTCTTTAATTTCTTTGATTTCAGAGTCTGTGTAATTGTTAATTTCTAATTTAATTTTAGCACGGTCATCATTTAAAAAATGAACATCTCTTGAGAGTTTAATAAATTTTTCCCCAAAATCTTTAACTTTTTCACATTGTCTCTTATCATCTTCTATAACCCACAATCTTGCATTTATATCTTTTAATGACTGAAATAAATCATTAATCTTATCGTCAGATTTTACATTATCATCCAATTGTTTTTTTAATATTGAATGTTCGTTTGATATAAATCTAAGTTTTTCTGGATCTTTAATTTTTTCTTGTTTGATTTCCAAAATTGAAATCTTATCTAAAAGCTCTCCAATAGATACCTCGACTATAATTTTATTCATAAAATATAATACTGTGTTATCTTGTTATAAATATGTCTAATATTTTAATTATTAAACATGGCTCTTTAGGAGATATAGCTCAAGCGAGTGGGGCAATTCAAGATATATCTGAAAACCATAAAAATGATCAAATTTATTTATTAACCACGAAACCTTATAGTGAATTATTTAAGAAGAATCCTTTTATTCATGAAGTAATTATAGACAAAAGGTTACCTAAATATAATTTGATTTATCTGTATTTTTTAATGAGAGAAATTAAAAAATATAAGTTTTCCAAAATTTTTGATCTTCAAAATTCATCTAGAACAAATTTTTATAAAAATATTCTTTTTCCAAAAGCAAAAAAAGAAACATGGTCAAGCTCTATTACAACTTTACCTGAAGTGATAAATAAAAAAGAATTTGATAAACATTCTGTTTTAGATAGATTTAATCATCAATTACAAACCTCAGGATTAAAAACTTCTCATACATTAAATCCAGATTTTAGTTGGGCTTGTTCTGATGTTAGTGAAATCAAAAATTACTACAGGTTAAATAAATTTATTTTGTTATTTCCTTTTTGCTCACCTCATCTAAATATTAAAAAGTGGCCTTATTATAATGATCTTATAAAACTTATTTTAGATAAATTTGGTGATGAGTATAAAATTGTTACTGCCCCAGGTTCTTCGGAAATAAATGATGCTAAAGAAATTAATGCACAAACTTTATTAGATAATGGTAGAGCTCTTGATATTTCTCAATTAACTTCAATAATTAAAGCTAGCTCTTTTGTTATAGCAAATGATACAGGGCCTGCCCACATTGCAGCTCACGTAGGAGCTAAAGGTTTAACTTTATTTGGAAAACATACAACAGCATATAAAGTTAGTATTGAAAGAGAAAATTTTAAAGCAATAGAAGTAGGGGACTTAAATAATTTAAGTGCTGAAAAAGTTTTAGAAAGGATTTTACAAAATATCTGAATATTAATTTTTTTTAAATTTTTTCAAAATAAAAGGTAAAATAATCACAATTGATAGAATTCTTAAAAAATGATGATAACTAACAAATATTGGATCAATATTGTAAGCAACACTAATTACTACCATTTCATGGATACCACCTGGGGCAAAACTTAAGAAAGTGGGTATGAAGTTAAATCCTAAAAATTCTTGCAACAAGTAAGCGGTAATCATTGCAACTATCACTAAAATAGTACTTACAACTATTCCATGAAATATAAAAAAAAATAATTCTCTTATTTTCAAACCATTGAGTCTGCTTCCTAATGCTGTCCCTAAAAATATAAAGGCTATATTTATAAAAGTATTAGGAAATCTAGAATCTACTATCTCAAATGTATATAGAAAACCTGATAGAGCCATTGCCCCAATTAATGTTGGTGAGGGTATATTTAATTTCTTTAAGAAAAAAGCAAATATTACACAAATAATAATTAGAAATGTAATTTCAAAAAAATATTTTACATCATAAATATTTGTGAAGTTATAACCAGTCATTTCAGAAAACCCAAAATTGTTTATAAATAATATTGGGACAAAACTGACAATGAAAATTACTCTTGTTGCTTGTGGAATTAACACTCCTTTATAATCATTTTTTTTTCCAAATTCCAATAAAGCCGCAGAAATAGGTACGAATGCACCGGGGAGCGCTGCAAGAACAGATACTAACTTTTCAAATTTACAAATCTTATAAAAATAATATCCAGCAAGTATTGTGCTAATGAGAGTACATATTAGCATTGCTACCGATGAATAAATCCATAAATGTATCTTATATAATAAAGTGACATTTAAAGTTCCACCCAATATTATTCCTACTACTAAAAAGACAGGATTTAATAATTTGGTTGGAAAAATTATATCGTATTTCGTAAAAGCAAAACACAGATTTAGACCTAATGAACCGAGTAGCCAGGGAAGTGGCAAACCTATTAAAGTTCCAATATATCCACCGACTATACCTATAAATAAAGCTTTATAACTTTTTTTTAAATCTTTTAAAATTTCGAAAAACGTAAAAAAAATATTAAAATTAGACATTAATAGTTAGTGTTTATATTAAATAGGTTAAAAAAATAGACTTTAATTACCAACAGATTTTTTTTTAGCTATATTGCGTATTGACTAAAGTTTCTATTTAAGGTTAATTTTTGGAATTATTAATTAATTAGAGGGATAAAAATGATCAAAAAAATACAAAGTATTTTCTTATGCTTCGCTTTAGTAGTTACTTCTCTAGTGGGTATGGGACAAGTTGCAACTGTTGCGATTGCTGCAGATTTCCCATCCAAACCAATTGAAGTTGTAACTCATGCTGGTTTAGGTGGAGGAACTGACACTACAGCAAGAATGTTATTAATTCGAACAAGAAAAAATCTAAAAAATAACGCTTATATAACTCCAAAAAAGGGAGATAGTGGAAACAAAGCCATGGCATATGTTAAATCTAAGCCAAAAGATGGTCATACAGTTTTAGCTATTACACCTACTCATCTATTTAGAATGGCAAGAGGTGAAGCTGCATTAACAATAGATGATTTTGTTGGAGTTGCTAGAACAACAGTTGATCCAATTGTTATTTTCGTTAACGCTAAAAGTCCTTACAAAACAATTGAGGATTTGATTAAAGCTGGAAATAAAAAACCAATTAAATATGGTGGAACAAATGTTGGAAGTGTTGACCATATTTCAGGTTTAATTTTTGCAAGAGAGGCAAAAACTAAAATTGCTTTTGTACCTTTTGAGGGTGGTGGAGCAATTATGACAAGTTTGGTAGGAAACCAAATTGAAGCTGCAGGTCTTAACCTAGATGAAGGTAAGGATCAACTTGATGCTGGAGAATTAAGAGTATTAGCTGTTATGGCAGATCAAAGAATGGCTGCACTCCCTGATACTCCTACTTTAAAAGAAAAAGGTATTAATGCATCTTTTGCAACCGTTAGAGGAGTTGTTGTATTAAAAGGTACACCTCAAAGTGCAATTGATAAACTTGAAAAAGGGTTTCTAAAAGCTATGAAGCACCCAGTATATCAAAACTATTTACAAGGTGCAGGTTTAGACTCATCTAGTGTTGCTGGCTCGAAAGCTTGGGACACTGAAATTAAATCAATTTACAAAGAAGCAAGAGCAGCTTTAGTAAGTTTAGGTTTAGCTAAATAACTACATTTATATTCAACGGGAGTTAAACACTCCCGTTGATATTTTCTAATGATAAAAGATATTAAAATCTTAGGTGTAATAATATTCATTTCGTTAATACTTTTCGGTTATACATTTACATTCGATGAAGTTCCTGAAATTTTAGCACAAGGTATGCAACCCACAATGATGCCAAGGTTAATTTTTTCGCTCATAATTTTTTTGTGTTTTTTTCAGATTTATCAAAACAAATCACTTAAATCAGAAAATAAAGATATCATTAAAAGAAATGCATTTATTACTTTTGGATATACTTTATTTATAGTTTTGATTGCTGATAAATTAGGTTTTTTAATATCTGTATTTCTTTTTACTTTAATCACACCTATTCTTTGGCAAAGGAAAGATTATTTAAAAATTACTTTATATTCTCTTTGCATGACAATATTTGTATTTGTTTTTTTTACTTTAGTCCTGCAATTGAAGTTTCCACAAGGAATTCTAGAGGATTTTATAATTAGGAATTTTTATTAATGGATATATTTTCTAACATTTCATTAATATTAGACGCAAAAACACTAGCTTTAATCTTGGGTTCGACTATCGTTGGAGTTCTTATTGGAGCTTTACCTGGTCTTAGTTCTGGAATGGCGATTGCGTTACTATTGCCTTTCACAATATATCTTGAGCCGAGTCAAGCAATTGCAGCAATGGCAGCTTTATATTGTGGTGGTACATTTGGTGGTTCAATAACAGCAATACTAATTAATGCACCAGGAGCTCCACCCGCAGCTGCTACAGCTTTTGATGGTTTTCCTATGGCCCAAAAGGGACAAGCTGGTAAAGCGCTTGGTATGGCAGCAGTATCAAGTGTTGTTGGAGGCGTGATATCTTTAATGGTTTTAATTACATTTGCTCCAACATTAGCTCGTATAGCATACAAATTTGGCCCTCCAGAATATTTTGCACTGGCCATATTTGGTTTATCAATGCTGGCTTCTATAAGTTCAAAATCACCAGTTAAAAATTTAATTGGAGGTCTTATAGGATTATTTGTTGCTACTATTGGTGTTCATCTAACAACTGGAATTTCCAGATTTACATTTGGAGTTGATGAGTTATTTGAGGGAATAAGCTTTGTTCCGGTCTTGATTGGATTATTTGCTATGTCAGAAATATTGGTTCAAGCATCTAAAAGTGAGCTATTCTTGGAAAGAATAAAATTCTCTGCAATTAAGTTACCTTCCATAAATGAATTTAAAAGTTGTGGTAAATCAATTCTAAGATCATCAGGTATTGGAACTTTTATTGGTATTTTGCCAGCTGAGGGAGGAACTGTTAGTGCAATGATTGGTTATAATGAAGCTAGAAGATGGTCTAAGAATAAAGAAAATTTTGGAAAAGGGGAAATAGAAGGAGTTGCTGCGCCTGAGTCTGCAAATAATGCTGCAACAGGTGGAGCTATGATACCCACACTGGCACTTGGAATACCAGGATCTGCTACAACAGCTGTAATTCTTGGTGGATTTCAAATTCATGGATTAAGAGCAGGACCCTATTTGTTTGAGCAACAACCAGATCTTTTATACACAATATTTTATGGAATGCTTCTAGCTAATTTTATTTTCTTGATTTTTGGGCTTATGGGGGCAAAAATTTTTTCTAGAATTTCTCTTATACCTAGAGGATATCTATGGCCGTCTGTTTTCGTTTTCTGTTTAGTAGGATCATATGGTTTATCTCAATCAATGGTTGATGTTTATATAATGTTAATTTCTGGTGTAATGGGATTTTTTTTAAGAAGATATGGTTTTTCTCCTGCACCAATAATAATGGGTATAGTTCTTGGGGAATTAGTTGAAAATTCTTTAGCCCAATCTATAATTATATTCGATCAAAATATTTTCATGTTTTTCACAAGACCAATATGTCTATTATTTTTCGGATTAACGTTTTTAAGTTTATTTTATAGACCAATTAAAAATTTAATAATGAAAGGAAAAAAAGATGAGTAAAGCATTTACCCCCAATATAAAATCAAAAAAAGGAAAAGATCTCACTAAGTATGTCACAAAATTTATTTACAAAAACAAGTATAATAATATTCCAAAAAACGTAGTTGAATTAGCTAAGAAACATATTTTAGATGGTTTTGGACTTGCATTATCTGGTTCGGTTGCAAGGACTGGGGAATATCTTTTTAAACATATAAAAAAAAATTCAGCCAAAGGAAAAGCCACTGTTATAGGATCAAAAATGAAATTACCAAGTCAGTTTGCTGCCTTGGCTAATGGGGTGGGTATTCATTCAGATGATTATGATGACACTCAATTAGCTGTAGCAAAAGACAGGGTATATGGACTATTAACACATCCAACTGCTCCGTGTTTACCAAGTGCATTTGCAGAAGGTGAAATCCATAAGATAAATGGCAAGGATTTTCTTAATGCTTACTTAATTGGCGTTGATGTGGAATGTAAAATTTCAGAAGCAATGTCACCTAGGCATTATCAACATGGCTTTCATTCTACTGCAACATGTGGAACATTTGCATCTGCAGCAGCTGCTTCAAAAATCAGGAAATATAGTTTTGATAAAACATTAAGATCTATTGGTATCGCTGCATCTCTAAGTGCTGGATTGAGAGAAAATTTTGGAACCATGACTAAACCATTACATGCTGGAAGAGCAGCTGAAAGTGGTGTAGTCGCATGTGATTTATCTAATTATGGATGGTCATCAACAGATAAAATTTTAGAGTCTCCAAGGGGTTTTTTCCAGGCTCATGGAGGTGGTTATGATATTAACGCGATTAAAGGTAAACTTGGTAAGCCATGGACATTTTCAAAACCAGGTATATCAATTAAGCCTCATCCATGCGGATCTTTAACTCATCCAGGCATGACAAAAATGTTAGAGTTAATTAAAAAATATAATATAAAACCTGATCAAATTTTAAAGGTTGATGTAGGGACTAATCATAATATGCAAAATGCCCTTATTCACCACAGACCCAAAAACGAATTTCAAGCAAAATTCAGCATGGAATATTCAATGGCTATTTTGTTAATTGAGAGAAGAGCTTACATTCCAGAATATCAAGATAAAAGAATAAATAAATCTGATGTACAAAAAATGTTGAGAAGAGTTAATTTTTATAAAAATAAAACAGCTGAAGCAGCAGGTTATGATAAAATGACAACTCTAATAGACATTTACCTAAAAAATGGAAAAAAAATATCTGGTCGAGGAGATTTTGGAAAAGGAAGTCCTGCTATTCCAATGTCTTATGACGAAGTTGCAGATAAATTTTTAGGTTGCGCTGAATTTGCTAAATGGCCAATTTTAAAATCAAAAAAAATAATTAAATTAGTAAAAGATTTAGAAAAAATAAAAGACATTAGAATTTTAGGTAGATTGTTAAGTAAATAATTCTAATTTCAATTAAAAGTTGTGCTTTAACATTTAAGGTTGCATTCAAATTGATACTGTAATTATAATTATTTTTTAAATTAAGAGAGGAAAATAAATAATGATTAAATTAAAAAAAATAATTTCAGTATTATTTTCAGCAATTCTTTTAATCTCGGCAACAGCGACGAACTCGATTGCGATTGATAAAATTCATTTTGTAATTGGTGGTGGAGCTGGAGGTGGTTGGGATGGAACTGCTAGAGGTACTGGAGAAGCCTTAACAAAAGCTGGTTTCTTGAAAAGCGCATCATTTGAAAATATGTCAGGTGGTGGTGGAGGTAAAGCACTTGCTTACATGATTAATACTAAGCCAGAAAATACTGTTTTAGTACAATCAACACCATTGGTTTTAAGATCAATTACAAGACACAAAGGTTACGTTAGTGGCAGTGGAACTTTATCTTATAAAGATGTTGTGCCAATTGCTGGAGTAATTGGTGACTATGGAGCAATTGCAGTTGCTAAAAACTCACCTTACAAAAACTTTGAAGATGTTGTGAAAGCTTATAAAGCAGATCCCAATTCAATTAAAATGGCTGGTGGGTCTGTTAGAGGAAGCATGGACCATTTAATTGGTGCTTTAGCTTTTCAAGCTGCTGGAGCAAATCCAAATGATGTAGCTTACATTCCTTATGATGCAGGTGGTAAAGCATTAGCTGGACTTTTATCTGGAGAAACTCAAATTATTTCTACAGGTTTAGGTGAACTTATGGGCGCAAGAGACCAAGTAAGAATTATTGGTATTACTGCACCTGATAGAGTTTCAGATGCACCTGATGCACCTACACTTAAAGAACAAGGATACGATGTACAATTCGTTAACTGGAGAGGATTTTTTGGACCTCCAGGAATGAGTAGCAAAGACAAAAAAGCTATTGCTAAAATGCTAGGCGATGTACAAAAAACTCCTGAATGGGAAGCAGTTAGAGCAAGAAATGCTTGGGTTAATATTTATAATCCAGACAAAAAGTTTGTAAAATTTTTAAAAACACAAACTAAAGAAATGACAGCTCTTATGAAAAAACTAGGAGTTATTTAATCCTTAGGATTAATTAATTTAAAGAGCAGTGAATATAAATACTACTAAAATTATATCACTGCTCTTTTTTATTTTCTCAGCATTCTATTTATATACCGCATACCAAATTCAAGTTTTTGCATTTGATGAAAATGCACCTTTTAACGCAAGAACTTTCCCAATTTATCTAGGTTATACAGGATTATTTTTCTCTGGATTAAAATTAATTTTACCAGATCCAGATACCATAAAAGTTGAACATAAAAATTTAGAATATAAGAAAACAGGCATCCTAATAATTATTGCAATTATTTATGGAGCTACAATTTTAAAAATTGGCTATTTTTTAACGACTTCCTTATTTTTATTTACATCATATTACTTTTTAGGTGAAAGAAGATGGATTTTAATGTTTCTATTATCTTTCCCTTTTGTTGCTGCTTTTATGTACCTCCTTCATGGTGTTCTTGATATTTATTTAAGAGACCCTTTTTTAAAATCTATTGGAGTAATGGGATGATTGAGGGAATTTTAATTGGTTTAAGTACAGCTCTTACATTTCAAAATATTTTTATGGTAATGATCGGTTGTTTTTTTGGAACAATTATTGGAATGCTGCCTGGTCTAGGACCAATGACAGCAATAGCTTTAATGATACCAATTACTTACGGATTTGATCCAGCTACAGGTTTAATACTTATGGCTGGAGTATATTATGGAGCAGTATTTGGTGGTTCGACATCATCAATATTATTAAATGCTCCTGGCGTTCCTGGAACTGTTGCAACTTCATTTGATGGATATCCAATGGCACAACAAGGTAAAGCTGGTAAAGCTTTAGCGATTGCAGCATGGAGTTCATTTGCTGGAGGAACACTATCTGCAATTTATCTATTATTCATGGCACCGAGCTTATCAAAAGTAAGTTTATCTTTTAGATCACCAGATTATTTTGCATTAATGATTTTAGGATTAACAGCCATAGCTGCTTTTTCATCTAAAGGTCAATTCTTAAAAGCAATGATGATGGTAGTTTTAGGTTTAATGTTAGCTTCAGTAGGGCAAGATTCTTTATCTGATATTACAAGATTTACTTTTAATAATATGAATTTAACAGATGGTATAAGCTTTGTACTTGTGGTGATGGCAACTTTTGCAATGAGCGAAGCATTAACAATAATTTTAAAGAGAAATGATCCAACAGCTGCTGCTAAACAAGTTTCACTGACTGAACTAGGTTCAATTAAAATAGATAAAGAAGAAAGAGGCAAAATGTATAAAACAATTCCTAGATCTTCTATAATTGGATTTTTAATAGGTGTATTACCGGGTGCTGGAGCAACCATTGCTTCCTTTTTAGCTTATGGGATGGAAAGAAACTTAGTTAAAGATGATGAAAAAGAAAAATTTGGTAAAGGAAGTGTTAATGGTCTTTCTGCACCAGAGACAGCCAATAATGCAGCTTGCTCAGGATCTTTTGTACCAATGTTAACTTTAGGTATACCTGGAAGTGGAACAACAGCAGTAATGTTAGGAGCTTTATTGGGTTTTGGTATTCAACCAGGTCCAAGACTTTACATGACTAACCCAGAAATTTTTTGGTCAGTTATAATGTCAATGTATATTGGAATGGTAGTTTTATTAATATTAAATCTACCTTTAATTCCTTACATAGCTCGAATTTTAGCTGTTCCAAAAAATTATTTAATTCCTTTAATTTTATTTTTTTCAATTACAGGAATTTATGTAATGTCATTCAACAATTTTGACATTTATCTAATGATAGGAATAGCTGTTGTTGCTACTTTTTTAAGGCTCTATGATTTTCCTATGCCGCCACTTATTCTAGCTTTTGTTTTAGGTGGTTTAATGGAAGAAAATTTAAGAAGATCGTTATTATTAAGTAATGGGTCATGGGAGTTTTTATGGGATAGAACTCTTACTCTTTGTATATTAACAACAACTATTTTAATTGTTGTATGGCATATTTATAAAACAGTTTTCAAAAAGAGATCTTAATTAAGAATTTTTTTGTACTCATCAAGAATTTTGTCCCATTGAAACTTAGAAACATATTCTTTAGCATTTTTACCAAACACATGATATTTTTTATTTTCAATCATTGAATTCAATGATGAATAAATATCATCTAGGTTGTTTCCGTCACAAATTAAACCTGTTTTATCATGACTGATTGCATCTGATGCACCTCCATCTTTCCCACCTAATGAAGGAATTCCATACTGCGCAGCTTCTACATAAGCTATACCAAAACCTTCAACAGATGTTTTGTGAATTATTGAAGGCATAACAAATATATTTGATTTTGCTATTAAAGCATTTTTAAGGTCGTTACTTATATCTTTGAAAAACATAACTTGAGAACCTAAATCAAGTTCTTGAACTAATTTTTTTAAATTTTCTTCTTCATCACCATATCCAATACAAATATAGACAATATCAGGGTATTGTTGTTTTAAATTTCTTAAAGCCATTATGATTTTTTCATGATTTTTTCTTTTATCAAATCTTGATACGGTAATAAGACGAGGTGTCTTTATTTTAAGTAAACTCTCAACTTTTTCTAATGATTTTTTATTTAATTCCTCAACAATTCCAACACCAGGATTAATTACGATAACTTTATCCCTATTTACACCGTTATTTATTGCCAGATTTTTTGTATATTCTGAGTTAGCTATTACTTTCTCAACATTGTTGAGAATTTTAACTACTCTTTTGTTTAAAGAACTCCCTTTAGGATGATTAATTTCTTTACCGTGTATTAAGCAATATTTCTTTTTATCTGTTTTAATCAACTCTAGACTCTTCCAGTGATCAGCAATAATTCCTTGAATTTTATTTTCTTTTATAAATTCATTTATTAATTGAGCTTTTCTTATTTTTCTTAAGAATTTAATTCCACCAACCCGTTCTATTGAAAAATTTTCTTTATTATCAAATTCCTTATGATTCTCATGATAATCTGCAAAAACTTTAATCATAAAGTTTTTAGACATCTCTTTAGTTAAGCCCCACATTAAACTTTGCATGCCGCCTAACTCAGGTGGGAAGGCTCTAGTGATGATTAGATACATTAATTATTGTTTCCACTTAATACCACAGCCAGCGCTAGGTATTTGACTTTCAGGTCCTTTTCCAGTCTCAGCTATTTGTTTCATAGCCTTTAATAAATCACTCTCTCCACTTCTAACTGGAACTAAGTTTTTAAGTTCTCTTAATCTACCCCTGTACTGAAGCTCTAAATCTTTATTGTAACCAAAAAAATCTGGCGTACATACTGCATCATATGTTTTAGCAATTTCTTGAGTTTCATCATTTAAGTATGGAAAACTAAATTGATTTTTTTTTGCAAATTCAATCATATTATCAAAAGAGTCTTCTGGATAATTTTCAGCATCATTTGCACATATAGCTACAGAGTTAATTCCAATTTTTTTTAATTCATTACAATCTTCAACAATATCTTTGGTAACTGCTTTCACATAAGGACAATGATTACAAATAAACATAATCAAGGTTCCATTTTCACCTTTAACATCATTTAAAGATAATATTTTATTATCAGTAGATTTTAATTCAAAGTTGTGAGCTTTTTGACCGAAATCACATATTGGAGTTTGTATTGGCATAATGTAATAATATATAAATTATGTTTTACGATTTAAAAGATAAAAAACCAAAAAACTCTGGCGAAAA
>Ga0209036_1000925_pt1 | contig 12701 bp, 12 predicted proteins | sample MarorgKNORR_S2LV_3_FD_188222 | JGI IMG/M metagenome (GOLD analysis project Ga0209036, IMG submission 188222) | Marine microbial communities from the Southern Atlantic Ocean, analyzing organic carbon cycling - DCM_A/KNORR_S2/LV (SPAdes) (version 2) | ecosystem: Environmental > Aquatic > Marine >... | reverse complement strand
CATAAAGTTATATAAATTTGTCATCCATATTATAAAAAGTATTACAATAGTTAATCCTATCCATTTTGGAATTATATTACTTAGTAAAGGCAAATTAATTAGAGGTTCCCATAAAAGCAGAACTAATAAGGCTAAAATCATTTGTATTGTAAGCCTGTATATTATAGAGACATGTTTATTATCATTAATAAAGGATATAAGACTAAGTAGTGCAACACTAGTTGTAAATATAAAATCATTTATAGAAAAAAACATATAATATATAATTAAAAATGATAATGCCAAGCCTATTCCTGCTCCTTTTGGGGTAGGAATACTATGGTTAGATCTTTTGTTAGGTGTATCTATAGTCTTTGTTTTATTTATAATTATTAATGATAGCTTGATTGTTAAAACGCTAATTATAAAACTTATAAATAAACTTTTAATCCATATAGATGAAGCTAGGTATTCCACTACGACTTATTCCTTAAAAATTTAATCCAATTAGGATTGCCATAAGCTATAAAATTTGGATTCTTTTTATCTTTTCTTCCGTATATCATTTCTTTGTTGTCCATTTGAGTGACTTTGCCACCAGCCCCCTCTATAATTGCCTGACCTGCTGCACTGTCCCATTCATAGGTATTAGTAGTTCTGGGAAAAACATCTGCTTTGCCTTCAGCAATTAATGAGAATTTTAAAGCGCTACCAACACGTTTTTCTTTAACATAAATTAACGACGATAACCATTCTGTTAATTTAGGGCCAGTATGATGCCTACTAATTGCTATTGTAGGACCTTCATTTGGAATATTTCTACAATATATTTTGTGATAATTATATTTTTGTTCTTTCGTTGAGGAACCAATATTTATTCCGCCAACCCATATTTTTTCTGACGGAGGGTGAGCTATGCATCCAATTATTGGCTTTTGATTTAAAGCTAATGCAATACATACGCAAAAATCTTCATTACCTTCTATAAATGATTTAGTTCCATCTAGCGGATCTATAATCCAATGTAAATTATTACCTATTGCATTTTTTGGATATTCTCTTTCTTCACTTACAATAGGTATATTAGGAAAATTTTTAAGAAGTAAATTATTAATTAATTTGTCTGATTCTTCATCTGCGATTGTAACAGGAGTATCGTCTTCTTTAATTTTTATTGTAGAGTTTTTATTTTGCATTATTACTTTAGCAGCTTGAAGAGATATTTCAGCAATAATATTTTTTATTTCGAGTAGGCTCTGATTAGATAAAGTTGACATTATTATTTCTTTTATAAGTTATATTTTTATTTTATAGTTAAAATTGATAAATTCCACGCTTTGTTTATATATTGTTGTTAATATATTTATTATAGCATTGAAAAATAAATTAAGGGTTTTAATTTTGCAAATTACGGACATAGAATATGTTTTAGGGAATAAAAAAGAGTCACTTGAAGACTTAAGTAAAATAAATCCTGACTGGGTAATAGATAAATTAAAAGATAAAACAGGAATTCATTCGAGGCATGTTTTAGATAAAGGCGAAGACGAGAAAAGTTTAGTAATTGATGCCTCAAAAAAACTACTATCAAGAGTTGGAAAAAATAACATAGATGGAATAATTCATGTTAGCCAATCGCCCTTCTCAAGGTTGCCTACTTCAGCATGTTTAATTCAAGATATTTTGGGTTTGCCAAAAAATTTAATGGCTTTTGATTTAATCCAAGGTTGTTCGGGTTTTGTATACGGATTATCTGCTGCAAGCTCCATGATATATCAGCAGGGTTTAAAAAAAATATTAGTAATTTGTGCAGATACTTACACAAATTATATTGCAAAACAAGATAGAACTAATAGGCCTATTTTTTCCGATGGTGCTGCAGTAGCATTGATAGAAAATAAAGGAAATGGGGCCGTTGGACCTTTTGCTTTTTTTACTGATGGAAGTGGAGGAAACTTACTTGCTTTAGAAAAACATGAAGGAAAAGAAAAATTATTCATGGACGGCCAAAAAGTGTTTAAGTTTTCTTTGAGAGAAGTACCTATAGTTTTTAATGAGTTATTAGAAAAAGCTGATTTAGAAAAAGATGATATAGATTTGTTTATTTTTCATCAGGCTAGCGCTGTAATTTTGCGGCAGTTAAAGTTAAAATTAAATATTCCTGATGAAAAGTGGTTTCAAAATATAAAAAATATGGGTAATACTGTCTCAGCAACTATTCCAATTGCTATAAAACAGTCAATAGATAGTGGTTTATATAAACCTAATATGAAGATTATGTTAATGGGATTCGGTGTGGGACTTTCTGTAGCTGGTTGTATTATTCGTTCATAATGTTGTTTTTGATAAGCACCATTCTATTTGCGCTCCGGCGTTAGAAGTTTCTCCATAAACTACAAATTGATTTGATTTTTTTATTTGGCCATTATCTTCTACATATATAGATTCCTCTATATTTAGGCTCAATTTAGAATTATTTTTGGATATATAAAACTCCCAGCCGCCACTAGGGATTAAAAGAAGTATTCTCTCTTTATTTCTTGTTAAGCGAACATTTACTTTTGGGTGTAAGTGGAAATGTATTTTAAACTTAATTTTGGGACCAGAAATTATATTGTCTATTCCTTTTAAAAGACTACCGCGTGAATCAAGTTTTAAAACTCTTTTATGAATTGCAGAATATATATTTTCATATCCATTATGACGAGAGGAAATTATTTCGAAGCCAGAAGTAATTTCTCTACTTGTATTTACGCTGAATTGTTTATAGTTTTCATTAGTAGAAGAATTGGTATCATTAATTACTAAAGTAGAATGTGCCGCAGAACTAGAAAGAGCTTTTTCCCATTTTTTATTATTAAAAGGAGTAGGACCACAATTAACAATCATCCTGTCTCTTCCGAAACTCATTTCAAAACTTAGGCTTCCATGGTAAAGGTTTTTTTCTTTAATAGAGCAATCTAATAAAATTACTGATCTTCCTGCTGCTAATCTCTCATAACCTGCTGACTTCAAACTTGCAGATATTTTAGATTTTAATTTAATTCCAGTTTTATCTAATACTTTATCAACTGCATCTCTAGAATAAGATTTTCCTCCATTTGACCTAAGTAAAGTTCCATCTCCTAGCCTTAAAGATCTAATAGCATGACTAATTTTAGTTATATATGTATCTAGTGTTTCTATTAAAGTATCATTTTCTGGTAGTGCACTTCTTATCCAAATTAAATCTGTTAATATATCTAATGAAATAGAAGGCTGTTTACTTTTATGACAACCATCATTTAATATTTGATTATTTAAAGCAAATAAAAGAATATTTTTAGCTAAACTAAAACGTTTTTTACCGCCACTTAGGCATATACCTGAAATTATTAATCCTCTTAATGCATTAAAAACTTCCGGAATATTTTTATTTTTATTAATTGTTCTACTAAGGTGTTTTGATTGTGCCGTTATTAATTGATAAAATTTTTCTAAAAATTCTCTATCTGCTCCTTCTTTTAACATTTCAGAATAAGATATCCAAGATGTTATTCTTCTTCCAAGAATATCCATTTTCCAACTAATTGGATTATATTTATAATTACCATCTCTTATCCAATCAGAAATTAATGCTCTAGCATACTGTCTAGAAGCAACTCCTTCTCTCGCTCTAAAATGTCTTAGCCATGAAAATCCATGCATTTCTGAAAGCCACCAGGGGCCTACACCATTAGGCTCCCATAAAGGTTTATTCGGTGCATGAATTTCTTCTCCTGCAAAATTATATCTTCCTTGAAATATTGCGTCAGCTAGTTGCCCTTCTCCTTCCCATGGGTCTTTTACGTCTTGAAAAATATTTTCTGGCTTACTATTATTTAGCCAAAAATTATATAAAGCACTTTTATAAAATATTTGCTTTATATTAAGGCTAGAAGATTTAGTGGGCAATTTTAACTTCCTTAGCTCTCATTTCTAAGAGATTGAATTATTTGAGAGTAATTGGATTTCTCTTCTGAAAAAATAGCACTTCCTGCAACCAATATATCTGCTCCAGCTTCTATACATAATTTTGATGTTTCTAAATTTATTCCACCATCGACTTCTATTAACGTGTTCAATTTTTTATTATTTATTAATTTATTAATATTACTAATTTTTTTTAACTGAGAGGGCATAAATTTTTGTCCACCAAACCCAGGATTAACAGTCATTACTAATACTAAATCACAAAAAGCTAGATATGGCTCAAGTTCATTTTCAGAAGTAGAAGGCTTTATTGATATTCCAGCTTTTAACCCCATATCTCGAATGGTTTTAAGAGTTTTTTTAATATTTTCCTCGGCCTCTAAATGAATGGTAATTATATCGGCCCCTGCTTCAGAAAATGGTTTAATCCAATTATCTGCAGGTTTAGTCATTAAGTGTACATCAAATAATTTTTTAGTATATTTTCTAAGGTTTGATACTACGTCAGGCCCAATAGTTAGATTAGGAACAAAATGACCATCCATAATATCTAAATGTATCCAATCGGCCCCTGCGTTATCTATATTTGCAACTTCTTGGCCTAACATTGAAAAGTCAGCTGCAAGAATAGAAGGAGATATAAGTGTGTTATTTTTTTTCAATATGAAATTAATCCTAAAATCTAATACAATATAGTTAGTTTGTTTTTATTAATCTTGCTATAAAAAATCCATCCATTCCACCTAGTTCTGAATTAAAGTAAGGCAATGTTCTAATAAACCCTTCCTTAGTTATTGCTTGTTTTGTTATATCAATCTCCGATTCATTTATTGGATCTATTACAAATCTACTATTTTTCTTCATAAAATCAACAATTTGATTAACTCCTTCATCTTTATCTAATGAGCAAACTGAATATACCAGAATACCTCTCACTTTTAACATTTTAGAAGCGGAATGTAATAAATCTGATTGAATTTTTAAAAGTGAATTCATTCTTGAAACATAATTGCCTTCGATGCTTGTCAGCCTCCATAAAATATCAGGGTTTTTTCTTAAAGTTCCTGAAGAGCTGCAAGGAGCATCAAGCAATACAGCATCAGCCAAGTTATCAGGCTTAAATTTATTGGCATCTTTTACAAGTAAATTTGTTTTTAAATTGAGCCTTTTTAAATTATTATTTAACATTTCCGCTCTTACATTATTTGATTCTAAAGATATAACATTTAAATTATTACTTATTAACTGAGCTGTTTTTCCTCCAGGCGCTGCACAGATATCAATTACATTTGCATTTTTTTTGATTTTGGATAATAAAATTTTTACAGGAATCTGTGCTGCTATATCTTGTATCCACCATTTTCCATCATTATAACCATATAAATTATCAATTTTTCCATAGTTATTAATTAACCTAATATTATTATTGCCAAAAATCTCTCCTTTAAGATTAGCTTTCCATTTTTTTATATCTTCTCTAGGAGATATAGAGATATCTAATGCTGGAGGAGTTAAGAGGTGTTGGTTAGCAATTTTTTTTAATTGATCTGTGCTTAATTCATCCTTCCATTTATTTATAATTACATCAGGAATGTTTTTGATAGGAGACAACTCCTTTAACTTATTATTTTCCATATCCCTAGATAATTGTCTTAGAACTGCATTTACGAATTTAACATGATGTGGTGATTTATTTTTTGCTATTTTAGCGCTATCGTTAACAGCTGCATAATTAGGAACTCTCATATATAATATTTGTGCAGCACCAATTATTAAATTAGCTTTAACATGTTTTTGATTTTCTTTGAGAGGTTTTTTAATATATTTTTTTAAATAAAAATTAATTTCTCCAAACCTTCTCATGGTTTCACTAATTAATGATCTATAAAAAGCATCTTCATTGTTATATGATTTGTGATTATCTCCATTTAAAATACTAGTAATTTCCTCTATAGCTTTTATTCTTGGATTTGACTTATTAACTGACATATAAAATAGATTTTCTTTTATTAAACTAGGTGCTTATATATAATATATACTTTAATCTAAACATTTTGGTACATGAATGAAAAAAATAAAAAATACTGAAAAAAAAATTAAAAACAAAAAAAATGTAAAAAAAACACAAAAGGAAATTGGCGGCCAAAAGGGTCCGGAACCCACTAGATATGGCGATTGGGAAAAAAATGGAAGAGTAACTGATTTTTAGAGTTATCTGTTCATTCGATCATTTATTAAATTTTTAACAACATCCGGATCTGCAAGAGTTGATATGTCACCAAGTTGATCATGTTCATTAGCAGCAATTTTTCTTAAGATTCGACGCATAATTTTTCCTGAACGTGTCTTCGGAAGACTTGGAGCCCATTGAATAAGGTCTGGTGTTGCAATAGGCCCTATTTCTTTTCTAACCCAAAGTAATAGTTCTTTCCTTAGTTCTTCTGTAGGTTTTGTATTATCAGTTAAAGTAACATATGCATAAATGCCTTGTCCTTTTATGTCGTGAGGATATCCAACAACAGCTGACTCGGCAACATTCTCATTCGAAACCAGAGCGCTTTCTACTTCTGCAGTCCCCATCCTATGACCACTTACATTAATAACATCATCTACTCTTCCTGTAATCCACCAATAGCCATCAGAATCTCTTTTTGCACCATCACCTGTAAAATATACATTTTTAAATGTTGAAAAATAAGTATCAGCAAAGCGTTGATGGTCTCCATAAACAGTTCTCATTTGTCCTGGCCAAGATGTTTCCAATATTAAGTTGCCTTCAGCTTCTCCTTCTAGTTTATTTCCCTCATTATCTACTAAAGCTGGCGATATTCCGAAGAAAGGTTTAGTCGCAGAACCTGGCTTTAAGTCAATTGCTCCTGGAAGAGGAGTAATTAATATACCTCCAGTTTCTGTCTGCCACCAAGTATCCACAATAGGACACTTTTCTTCTCCAATAATTTTATAATACCAATTCCAAGCTTCTGGATTAATAGGTTCTCCTACACTTCCTAGTAACCTTAAACTATTTCTTTTAGTTTTTTTTACAGGTTTGTCCCCTTCTTTCATTAAGGCTCTTATTGCTGTAGGAGCTGTATAAAATATATTAACTTGATGTTTATCTATTACTTCCCAAAACCTAGATGAAGTTGGATAGTTAGGCACACCCTCAAACATTAAGGTTTTTGCTCCATTAGCAAGAGGCCCATATACAATATATGAGTGCCCAGTAACCCAGCCAACATCTGCTGTACACCAATAAATATCGCCATCTTTATAATCAAATACATATTTATGAGTAATTGATGCATATACAATATATCCGCCAGTAGTATGCAAAACACCTTTAGGTTTACCCGTAGACCCAGAAGTATAAAGAATAAATAATGGATCCTCCGCATTCATAATTTCAGGCTCACAAATAGAATCTACAGTTAATTTTTCTTCATGCCACCAAACATCTCTATTTGGTTCCATATTAATTTCGTTACCAGTTCTCTTAATAACTAAAACAGATTTTACATTTTCACACCTTTTTAATGCTTCATCTACGTTGTTTTTTAGTGGAATTATTTTACCTGCTCTATAGCCTTCATCAGCTGTAATAATAAAGTCTGACTTACAATCTATAATTCTATCTGCAATGCTATCGGGAGAAAATCCTCCAAATACAACAGAATGAACAGCTCCTATTCTAGCACAAGCTAACATTGCATAGGATGCCTCTGGTATCATAGGCATATAAATTGTTATTCTGTCTCCTTTTTTAACTCCTCTTTTTTTTAATACATTGGCCATTAGACATACGTCAGTGTGCAATTCTTTATAAGTAATATTTTTGCTTTCATTTGGGTTGTCTCCTTCCCAAATTATAGCAGTATTATCACTTTTAGTTTTTAAGTGCCTATCTATGCAATTATATGAGACGTTTAATTTGCCATCATAGAACCACTTTATTTCTAGATTATCTTTTGAAAAATTAACTTTTTTAATAGCATCTTTAGTAAAAGGTTTATGCCAGTCTATATTTAAAGCTTGTTCCCCCCAAAAACCTTCTGGATCATTAATTGATTTCTCATAAAATTTCTCATAACTATTTTTATCTAAATGAGCATTATTTTCCCAACTGGTTTTAACTGCTATTTTATCTGCGCTCAATTATACCTCCCATATTTTCATTAATTAATAATTAAAGATAATTTTTTTATCCAGCAAGAACATAATCATTTTTTATTTTAAAAGGAAAACTTTTTAAATAAGAATTTTTGCAAGGGCCTTTTATACACTCGCCTGTAATTGGATTAAACTTTGCTCCATGGTTTGCACATAATAAATCATTATCTTTAGCTTGAACTCGTCCTTCTATTATATCCAATGTTAAATTTGCATGAGGGCAATTATTTAGCCATATGTAAATAAGGCTATTGTGTTTGTAAATTATTATACCTGGAAGATATTTATCTTTTCCCTTTTTTGTGATGGCCCTATCTTCTTCTAAATCTTCTAATTTGCAAATTTTAGTATTTTTTTTAATACCAGATTCTGCGTAGATATTACTCATTTTAAAATTTATTTTCGGTTTCTGCCATTAAACATATTTCTTTCCAATGTGCTTTTGAAACAGGAACTACGGATAATCGCGCTTGTTTAATAAGCGCTAATTCTGATAAATTTTCATTAGATTTTATATCAGAGAGATGTACATATTTATTTACCTCTTTAACTGCCTCAATTACCACCATGCCAAAAATACCTTTTTTATCAGTAGGGTCAGGCCTATGTTCTCCAATGACTCTAACTATTCCTACTATTTGTTTTTCTTTTACAGAATGATAAAAAAAACCTAAGTCCCCAATTTTCATTTTTTTCATATTATTATTTGCTTGGTAGTTTCTTACACCATCCCATCCTTCACCTTCTTTACCTTTTTTTACCTGATCTTTCCACGACCAAGTGCTAGGCTCTGATTTGAATAACCAATATTCCATTAAACTTTTCTCCAAAGTTAAAATATTTCTTAATTGACTATAGCTCCAAAATTACACATGTTCCAATAAGTAATTACCAGAAATTACTAATCATATAGAAAAGAGAGTTATTGTGAATTTTAATATTGATTATAAAAAATTATCAGATCCATTATATATAGCTAAAGAATTAATAAGGTTTCCGTCTGAAACGCCGAAAGACGAGGGGGCATTGTTATTTGTTGAAGAGGTTTTAACTTTATTAGGCTTTGAATGTTATAGAATGCCTTCTGGAGATATTGATGGAGTGGGAAAAGATGCTTTAGTAAACAATTTATATGCTAAGATTGGCGAAGGAAAAACTTTATGCTTTGCAGGACATACAGATGTGGTGCCTGCAGGTAACAAAGAAAAATGGAGCATCTCACCATTTGAGGCCGAAATTTTAAATGGAAATTTAGTTGGTAGAGGTGTGGCTGATATGAAAGGCTCTATAGCAGCTTTTATAGCAGCTTTTGCTCGATATATTAATGATTATAATAAATCTTTTTGTGTAAGTTTTCTCTTAACTGGAGATGAAGAAGGTCATGCAAAACATGGTACAAAAACTATGCTTCCAAAACTGCAAGATATGGGAGAGAAAATTGATCATTGTATAGTGGGAGAACCTACAAACCCCAATAAACTAGGCGAAATGATTAAGATTGGTAGGAGGGGTAGTTTACATGGAGTATTAAAAGTATATGGAAAAGAGGGCCATGTTGCTTATCCACATAAAGCAGCTAATCCTTTACCACTAATGTCCAAGTTTATATCAGCTTTATCGGAAGTTGAACTTGATAAAGGTAATGATCACTTTCAGCCATCCAATCTTGAATTTATTTCTATAGATGTAGGTAATAATATTTCAAATGTTATTCCTTTAAAAATTGAGTCTAAGTTTAATATAAGGTTTAATACTCTTCATTCTGAAAGTAGTTTAATAAATATTATTAAAAGTAATCTTGACAGTATTACGTATGATAAAAGTCTATTTAAATGGGAATTAGAGACTGAATTAAGTGGCGAACCTTTTATAACAGAACCTGATGATTTCATTAATATTGTAGAGAAGGCTATTAAGGAAAATACAGGACTTAAACCTGAGCTATCTACTAGTGGCGGAACGTCTGATGCACGCTTTATTAAAGATATATGTAATGTAATAGAGTTTGGTTTAGTAGGTAAAACTATGCATCAAATAGATGAATCTATAAAAGTTGATGACTTAGAATTATTAACTAATATTTATTTTGATATTATAAAAAAATATCAGAATAATATGTCCTAATCTAAAAATTTATATGAAAATTAAAAGTGAAAAAGTAGGCATAATAATTTATATTTTTACATTATTGTCTTTTGCCTCCATGGAAGCTCTTGCTAAATTTTTATCAGATGATTTCTCTGTTACACAGATAGTATGGGCTAGGTATACATTTCATTTTCTTATTGTCTTATTAGGGGTTGTATTAGTTCATTTATTAGGTTTTAACTCTGGTCTTAAATACCCAAAGTTAATTTTAGTTCAAGCATTGAGGTCTGTTGCTTTACTATTAATGACATATTTCTTTTTTACTTCTTTATCTATTTTAACATTAGCAGAAGCTACTATCATTTTATTTTTTTCTCCCTTAATTACTGTAGTGCTATCCCCTTTTTTATTAAAGGAAGAGGTAAATAGTTCTTGTTGGCTAGCTGTAATAATTGGCTTTATAGGAATGATTATTGTAATTGACCCGTCTAATATTATCAATTTTGAAAATATAGATTTAATTTGGTTTAAAGGGATAATATATGGAATATTAGGAGCATTATTTTATTCTTTATACCAAATTGGGACAAGAGTTTTAGCGCCGGTAGAGCCGGCTTTAACAAGTCTTATTTTTTCTTGTGTTGCTGGTTTAATTGGAACGACAATTTTAATTTTATTAGATTATGACCTTTCACCATCATTACAAGTATGGAAAAACCCTGGCTTTATTGAGTGGATTTGGCTAGCGACTGTAGGTTTGTTTGGCGCTATAGGACAATTCTTAATATTAAGAGCATACTCTAAAACAAAGGGCATAACTCTTGCACCTGTAAGCTATACCCACATAATTTGGGCGACATTTTTTGGATATATTATATTTGATTCATTGCCTAATTTACAAACATTATTAGGAGGTGTTTTAATTGTTTCTTCTGGAGTTTATACTTATAGAAAAATAAATTGAAAATTTAGTATATAACTTCTTGTAAGACTAAAGCTGATGCAGGCGCAGTAGGACCAGAAAATTTTTTATCTTTTATTTTTAAAGCTGTTAAAATATCTTCTTCTGTTTTTTTAAGTAAGCCAATATCTACAAGTGTACCAGCTATAATTCTAACTTGGTTCATTAAAAAAGACTTTGCTTCAACATATATTTCAATTAATTCTCCATCCTTTTTAATAGTAATATTATCAATTGTTTTAACTGGGGAATTGGCTTGGCAATCCACGGATCTAAATGCAGTAAAATCATGTTTGCCTATGAGATGTTTTGCGGCATTTTTCATTAATTGAACATCTAAAGGAATTGGTATTCTCCACGTTTTATCTTTTAATAATGGAGAGGAGGTTCTTCTATTTAAAATACTATATTTGTATTTTCTACCTTTTGCAGAGAATCTAGAGTGAAATTCATCAGTTACTTTTTTAGTTTCTAAAATGGATACTCTGTTATCAGAGAGCCGAGATAAATAAAAATTCACACCCATAGTTAATTTACCTAATTTTGAATTTTTATCCTCCAGCCCACTTTCCTTTATGTCAAAATGAGCAACCTGACCAGAAGCATGAACCCCAGTATCTGTTCTGCCGGCGCCATAAATAGTAATTTTTTTTCCAGAAAATTTGAATAAGCTCTCTTCGATTATTCCTTGAACAGTCTTCATATTTTTTTGCTTTTGCCAGCCATTAAAATTTTTTCCATCATATTCTATAGTTAATTTATATCTATTCATTCTTTTAAAGCTCTTTTGCTATTTCTCTTAATTGAAATTTTTGAATTTTTCCTGTTGAAGTTTTAGGAATTATTTGAAATATAATTGTTTTTGGACATTTAAAGCTTGCGATATGAGCTTTACAAAATTCAATTATCTCTTTTTCAGTAGCATTCTCTCCATCTTTTAATTCTACGAATGCACAAGGAGTTTCTCCCCATTTTTTATCTGGTTTAGCAACTACCGCTGCTAATAGAACTTTACTATTTTTATATAAGGCTTCTTCTATTTCGATTGATGAAATGTTTTCTCCACCAGATATAATTATATCTTTAGATCTATCTTTTAATTCAATGTAACCGTCTTCATGCATAACCCCGAGGTCTCCAGTGTGGAACCAGTTTCCAGAAAATGAATCATTAGTTGCCTTTTTATTATTATGATAACCTTTCATTACCATATTTCCTCGCATCATAACTTCTCCAATTGTTTTTCCATCTTTTGGAATAGATTTCATTGTTTTTGGGTCTCTTATTGAGAGTTCTTCCAGAGAAGGGTATTGCACTCCTTGTCTTGCTTTTTTTTTGGATTTTGGCTCAGTTTTTAAATTATTCCATTCTTCTTTCCATTCACATACTACGGCTGGTCCATAAACTTCAGTTAATCCGTAAACATGGGTAACTTCAAATCCTTTTTTTTCAATTTCTGCTAGTATTGCAGGTGGAGGAGCTGCAGCTGCAGTCATAATATTAACTTTATTTTTAATTTCTATTATTTCATTTTTTTCAGCATTAATTATCA